>Ga0272442_10000205_pt1 | contig 98999 bp, 74 predicted proteins | sample SSMForm2O_FD_200262 | JGI IMG/M metagenome (GOLD analysis project Ga0272442, IMG submission 200262) | Marine sediment archaeal communities from Little Sippewissett salt marsh, Falmouth, MA, United States - SSM-Form-2O | ecosystem: Environmental > Aquatic > Marine > Wetlands > Sediment ...
CACATCTCGAAAACACGAGAGGCGCTCATCGAACGGCTGGATGAAGCGCTGCTGTGGCTCATCGAGCGCCGAGATGAAAACCAGCGCACCTGTCGGATCAAGACAGCTCTTTAGAGAAGCGCTCTAGGAACCCCTCTCGCACAGCTCGGACCTGTTCGTCCGCTAACAAACATAGGTCCGGATCGGACGAATACCAATTTTTTTGCAATCTCTCGAAAACTCTAGAGAACTGCTCTAGTCCTTGCCGAACAGTCGCCGGAGCAAGCCCTTGCTCTCTGGCTCGGCGTCGGGCCGGCGGGCCTGGGACGACCGCTTGAACGACGAGGGGCCCGCCGCGGCCGGCGAGGCCTTGACCGACGGCTTGGGCGACGGCTTGGGCGACGGCTTGGCCGTCGGGCTGTCCGCCGGGCTGGCCGCTGTCTTGGCCTGAGGGCTCGCCGCGCCGGCCTTGCACAGCATCCGCGCAGCCGTGACCAGCGACGCCTTGGTGTACGGCTTGTGCAGGTTGGATACGGTGTGGCTGGACTTGGCCCGCTCCTCGGCGGTGACCAGGATCACTGGCGGGCCCCTGCGCTTCTTGACCGCATCGGCGAGCGTGTACCCGTCCATGCCCGGCATCACCAGGTCGGTGACGATCAGGCCGTACTCCACGCTGTCGAGCTTCTCCAGCGCCTCCTCGCCCGACTTGACCGTGTCCACGACGAAGCCGCCCTCCTCAAGGAAGTCGCGCGCGATCGTCAGGTCGAGCTCGTTGTCGTCGACCACCAGGACCCGGGGCTGTGTCATCTCACTCCTCCGTTGCCGGGCCGTCGGGGTAGCCCGGACCTGCGGTCTTCACGGATTGAGCCGGTAGCGCACCGTCATCTCGAGGTAGTCGACGGCCACCTCGCCCGGCACGAAGCCCGCTCCGTTGTACGCTGTGGGAGCGACGGCAAAGGTGAAGGTCTCTGGATCGCCCACGAGCAGGGGCTCGACCTCGGTGTCTGCGACCCTGGCGTTGAGCCTCCCTGGCCGGTCGGGCCGGTCCGTGTTCGATTGCAGCGTGACCCAGTCGAGCGTGCGGCTCGACCAGGCGAGCAGATCCGTGCCCTCGATGGCTGTGCCGGACGAGTTGTGCCCCAGTCCGCCCACGGACAACTCGGCGGTCAAATCGCGGAATGTCACCGCGTCCGCGCCGGTCGCGGCCCAGGACACGGTCCACAGCGCGGCAGGCCGGTCATACCGGCCGCCGTTCCACTCCCAGAGCGTCTTGTTGGTCACGTCGCCGCCGAAGAGCAGCCCGCGGCTTCCGCTCCAGACCATCTCCGGGTACCAGTACCCCGGGGGTCGGACCTGCAGGTCGAGCTGCTCCCAGGTGGCGTCCAGCGGTTTGTAGCGCCAGGTGTCCCGGGCGCCGTCCCCGCCGAACATCACGGTGTACTGGCAGGTCGTGTCGTACACCATTGCCGGGTGCACTCGCCCGCCGGGCGAGGTGCCGGTGATGGTGACCTTCTGCCATGTGGTCGCGGGATCGCCGTTCCACTCCCAGGTCTCGTCGATGGGATTGGGCGGGTCGCCGTTGTCGTCTCCGCTGAAGGCCACCAGCAGGTTCCGCTGCGTATCGTACACCAGCCCGGGTCGCCGCCACTCGGGCTGCATGAACGACATGAGCAGCAGGTCCCACTGGCCGGCCACGCCGTCCCACTCCCACGCGTCCCCGAACGTCATCGCCCCTTCGGGCCAGGCCGATCCCGCGATCCACTGCACCTTCTTCCGTACCGGGTGGTAGACCAGGGTGGGCGATCCGCGGTTGTTCGTGCCCGTGGTCTCGGACCAGTCAATGCCGTCCCACTCCCAGGTCGACATCTCCAGCCCGCCGCCGACGTACCCGCTGTGCATCACGGTCACGTTGCGGTTCACGTCGTACGCCATACCGAAATGCGAACGCTCGCCGGGCACGGTGGTGCTCGGGGTTATCTCGGACCAGGTGCCGGTCCGGGCGTCCCACTCCCAGGTGTCGTTGACCCGGTGGTGGTCGCTGTCGATCCCGGCGGTGGTGACCATCCTGGCCCGCGAGTTGTCAAAGGCCAGGCCGTGAAGGTAGCGCGCCGGCACCGGCGCGTGCAGGTGCCGCGACCAGACGCCGGTCTTGGGCGTCATCACCCAGACCTCGGGCTCGTTGGGATCATCCCCGCTCACGGGCTTCACGCCGAACATCACCGTGCGTTCCCGGATCGGGTCGTGGACCATCACGTGCTTGTCGCGATAGGTTGACTGCGGGGGCGGCCCGCCAGTCGAATCCCAGGTCATGGAGTCGGTATCGAAGTGCCATGTGTCGTCGCGCGAGGTACTGCCATCCTTGCCGCCGAACAGCACCACGCGCCGTCCCATGGGATCGTAAGTCATCGTGTGTAGGGAGCGGACCGGTGGCTTCGGGATGAGGTCGGTGACCTCCCGCCAGGACCCGCGCTCGCTGTTCCAGATCCAGGTGTCGTTCCGCCTACCGTCCCCGTCGTTCCCGCCGAAGAGCACGGCCTGGCCGTTGTCCCTGTCGTACGCGATGGCGTGATTGGCGCGGCCGGGCGGACTGGTACTCGGCTCCAGCTTTTTCCAGGTGTTGCTCCGGGAGAGCTCCCAGGTATCGTTCAGGTACTGACCGCTGCCGGCGTATCCACCGTGGAGCACCAGGGTGCCGCGGTGGGAGTCGTAGAAAATCGCATGGTAGCTGCGAGCGTCGGGTGTCGCTCCCGGCGTCTCGATCTCGTGCCAGATGCCTGTGTCGCCGCTCCACTCCCAGGTCTCGCCGTCTCCGGTATAGAGCACCACGCGGTTGCGCGCGCCGTGGTAGGTCATCGGGCCGCCGCCGTACGGCGGGCTGATGCCGAAGCGGTTGGCCTCCTGCCAGACCTCGGCCCGGGAGTTCCATAGCCAGGTGCGGCCGTAGTCCCAGAGGAACAGCACCGCCTCGCCGCGGCCGAGGTCGTACGCCGCATCCAAGCTGTATATCCCCTTCAGCCAGTTTTCATCACCGCCGCGCGAGCGCCAGTATGGCGAGCCCGTGTACCCGGCGCTCAGGTCGTCGCCTCGTTCCGAGACCCCGGTCAGCTCGTCATCGCTGGTCTCCCGGCTGCTTTCAGCGGTCGGCTGCAGGGTCGGGTGCAGCCTCTCGGCGAGGACCAGGCGGTGCGGGTTCTCGAAGGTGCTGCCCGGCACCTTGCCGATCATGGTCGCCGTCCAGGTCACGTCGCGGACCTTGACCGGCGTGGCCTCGTTGCCGGCCAAGTCCACGCTGATCAGGTAGATCTCCGGGCGATCGCTGCGTACCAGGTGTTCGGCGTTGTCGGACGGATCGCTGGTGCCGAACCTGCCGTTGCCGTCGGCCTCGAACCGGCCCAGTTCGGCGGCGCCGGTCGGATCTGCGCTGTCTCGTGCGATGACCCAGGAGCCAGGCTCGACCGCGTTGTTCAGGCCTTCCACCATGAACGCGGCCGAACCCGAGGTCCGGTCGATGCCCCAGGGCAGGCGGTAGTACACGATCCGGTCCTCGGTATCGACGCGGGGTAGCGACGGCGCCACCGTGTCGACCCGCTCGGTGGCAAGGAAGATCGTGCCCTCAGGCCGGTTGCCCGCGAGATCCTCGATCGCGGGTGCGTCCGAGATGACCAGGTCCTCGTCGTAGTCGCCTGGATTGACGCCGGGCAGGATCTCGTAAGTGAACTGGGTGCCGGCCTGACTGCTCTGCGAGCCAACCACACCGCCCTGCTTGCTGACCACGCGTGGAATCGGCTGCGCCCCTCCGCTCGCATTGTCCAGCGGTTCGGTCAGCGTGAAGGTCAGCCGCACCGTGGTGTCTCCGCGTACGGTCTCCACCTCGCGCAGCAGATTGGAATCGTGGGGCTGCAGCAGCCGGGACACCGAGCCGGGCACCAGGTCCGGCGGGGTGAAGTCGAGCGTCACCGAGCCGGCCTGGGGCGAGCTCTGGTTGTAGGCCATGTCGACCAGCGTGACCAGCACCGCGGCCACGCCCTCGCTGTCCCTGTTCTCGTCGATCAGCAGGGTGCAGCCGTAGTCGGGATGGATCCCGTCGCAGGCCATGGCCTCGCCGCCCAGGGTCGCGGTGGGCGGTGTGCTCAGCGCGTCGTCCACGCTGAAATCGACGCTGACCGTGGCGTCGTGGCGCGCGCGCTCGTACCCGGTGTCGATGGCGATCACCGGCGCGCCGTCCAGACCGGGCAGCTCGTTGTCGATCACCACGTCGACCGCGCCCTCGGCCAGGCCCGAGATCGAGGTGCAGTTGGCCACGTCGTCGCAGATGCTGGTTATCGCGATCTCGTGGCTGCCGTCGTCGGTGGGCGCGTCGGTCACCGCGCGGGTCCAGGCCGCGGTGGTGCCCGAGACCGTGGGACCGTTCCAGCCGCCGAGGTTCGCCGTGGTCAGCACCGGCGGGCTGCCCGCGTCGAGCGGCTCGTCCGCGGTGAGCGAGTACACCACGGTGCTGTTCAGACCGGCCAGCGAGGGCTGGGCATCGGTGGCCAGCACCTCTGGCGGCTCCAGGTCTAGCACCAGCCCGATGCTGTCCGAGTCGGCGTTGCCAGCTGCATCTGCGGCGCGGATCCACACCGTCTTGAAGCCCGAGGTGTCTCCGCCGGTGACGGTGTACGTGCAGGTGTAGTTGGGCTGCGCAGTCTGGTACGCCCCGCAGCTCATGTCCGAGCCGCCCAGCGTGGCGGTCAGCTCGGCGCCGTCCACGTTCTCGCTGACGTTGAAGCGTACCTCGACCAGCTCGTGGCCGGCCTCGTCACTGTAGCGCTCAACGCCGTCCTTCAGCTCGAGGTCGCTGATCTCGGGCACGCTGGAGTCGATCGAGAAGGGATCACCGGTGTACGGCTCGCCTGGGTTTCCGGCCACGTCGGTCTGGTCGACGACCACCGTGTAGCTGTCGTCCTCGCTGTCGGCGACGGCGTGCCGGAACTTGTACGCCGTGCCCTGCACCAGCGTGAAGAAGGTCCCGGGCATCTGCCCGCGGGCCGCGCCGGTGACCGTCAGCTTCGGCGGGCCGGACAGCGGCTCGCTGGGCGTGACGTCGTAGTACACCACGTCGCCACTCTTGGCCGCGGTGGGGTTGGGCGTGGCGCTCAGCACGGTGGGCGTCTGGAAGTCGAAGAACAGGCTGCCCGCGGCCAGCACCGCCTGGTTTCCCGCAGTGTCGAGCAGCTCCACGGCGATGCCGTTGAGGCCGGGCTCGTCATCGGTGTCGGACACGGTGTGGGTGTAGGTGTAGGCGAAGCCCTCCTCCGGATCCTCCTGCGGATCCATCGGGCGGTCGCCGAGCAGCACCCTGGGGTACTCCTCGTCGATGCCCTCGGCCTCGACCACGCTGAAGCTGAAGCTGACCGGTGTGCCGTGGTTGACGCGGCTTCCGTCGAGCGGCGTCAGCTCGACCGCGCCGAGGGTCGGCGGCGTGGTGTCGATGCGCGCGGCCGCGCCCACGGCCAGCGGGCTGGTCGGCGTATTGCCGGCCAGGTCGCGCGCCATCACGAACAGCTCGTAGGGACCGTCCGCGTCGCCGTCGACCACGGCGTGCTGGAAGGTGTGGACCTGCTCGGAGGCACCGTGCCAGGTGAAGTCGAGCGCCGGGTTCGCGGTGAGCACGGGCGGCGGGTCCTGCTGCACGTCCTGGTCGAAGCGCACCTGGACCTGGATCACCCGGCTGGCCCGGGCCACGGGCGGCTCGACCGCGGCCGAGACCACGCTCGGCGGGTCGAAGTCGTAGCTGAAGTACGCCGGCTCCTGGTGTGATCCCGGGTTGCCCGCCGGATCGGCCACGCTGATCGACAGGTCAACCGGCCCCTGCGTGTCCTGGTCGTCCAGCGTGTGGGTGTAGCGGAAGTCGGGCGCGGCCACCGTTCCATCGTGCACCATCGCCCGGCCGCCCAGCGTGACCACCGGCTCGCCGTCGAGTTCCTCGGAGGCGGTGAAGGTCACCGCGGCCTCGCTGCCGCGGGTCAGCGGGTCGTCGCTGCTGCGGGCCAGGCCGGTGATGCGCGGCGCAGTGAAGTCGAGCACGACCTGGTCCAGGGGCACGGTGTTGTCGTTGCCCCACTCGTCGGCCAGCAGCGCAGTCAGGCCCTGGGTGCCCTCGTTGCGCTCCTCGGAGACCGGGAAGGCAAAGCTGTAGGTCAGGCCGCTCTGGCCAGTCCGGTCGAAGGTCGTGGCGTCGGTGGGCGCTCCGCCGAGGTCGAGGTACACCTTCGAGCTCGCGGCCAGCTCCTCGTTCACGGTGAGCGTGACCAGGAGGGTCCCGCCCAGCCGGGCGGGCGAGCCGGTGACCGTGTGGCTATCCAGCGTCGGCGCCGTGACGTCGCGATCCTTCTCGCGCACGCAGCGGCCGATCTCGGCGCTGCAGGTGTAACCCTCGGGGCAGGCGTCGCCGCCCTCCTCGCAGGTGATGAAGGCGTCGGGCGGCTCGATGAAGTCGTGGGAGCAGGAGAGCAGCAGGGCCGGGACGAGCAGAACGGCAGTGCGTCTCATCGCCGCACCCCCAGCGTGACCAGGCCGCCCCGCGCTTGGCCGTCCATCAGCGGCGCGGCCGCGGCCGTGACGCCCGAGCCCACCGGCTCGTCGCCGTACCCCCACCAGTCGGTGAACAGCGCCTCGATGCCCGCGGCCAGGGCCAGGGCACCGGCCGTGGCGGCCAGCCCGATCGCGGCGTTGCGCGCCGAGTCGGCGCGGTCCACGATCTCGTTCAGCTCGGCGGCCGAGACCGGCCGCTCCGCGCTGGACAGCCGCACCTCGTGGTTGTACGCGGCCACCTCCTGGTGATGCAGCACCTTCATCCCGCCGGCGAGCAGGCCCGTGGCCGCGGCCGTGCCGGCCGTGGCCCAGAAGATCCAGGTCGGCAGGGGCGGCGGATCGAGGCGGTTGGCCACCTCGGGCGAGACCCCGCGCTCCAGGCCGGGACGGAGCGGGTACTCGGGAAACAATGTCTCGACCGAGGGCCCGATCGCCGCGAGCAGGGCCTCGCCGATCTCGCCCTCCTCGGCGCCCTCCATCGTCTTGGTGGTGGATTGCCTGAGGTTGGTCGTGCGCATGTCGAGCCGCTTGAGCGAGAGCACGGTCTTGCTGCCGACCTGGCCCAGGCTGCCCACGATCAGATCGTCCGAGCCCAGCGCGCCGGCCACCTCGGCCAGGCAGGCGCCGTCGTCGCAGCCGAGCAGCTGCTTCTGCTCCTCCACCGAGAGCAGCGCGCTGATCTCGGCCATGCCCATCGCGGCGACCTTCTGCAGCTTGCGGATCTCGGCGAGCAGGCTCTCGCCGACCAGGCCGAGCATGCGCTCGTCCACGCCGCTGGCCTGCAGGTCGTAGATCACCACGCGGATCGGCCTGAGCTTGAGCACGGGCTTGGCCTCGCCGGCGTCCGTAGTGTCTGCCGCGGCCTCCGGCTCATCCGCGGCCGCGCTGCCGGACAGCAGAAAGGCGAGGACCAGTACTGAAAGCCTAGCTTTTTTCTTCATTTTCCCCTCTCCCCTGGTGGACGCATGTTAGCCCAGTTGTCCGATCGGTTCAACATGGGTTATGCGTTTTGCGAACCACTGGCGGAGGTCCCGATGTCCGGGCGTCTGATGGCCCTCGTCGCGCTCGCTGGCTGGGCTCAGGTACTCTCTGCCTGCGGCGGCGCCAAGGGTCTGCGGCTCTCGCCAGCAGAGCAGCCGACCGCCGAATACGCCGGCAAGAGCGCGGCGTCCCTGGTGCGCCTCTTCGGCCGGTCGGGCAAGCTGGAACCCTTCGCCACGCTGCGGGCCGTGCTGCTCGACTCGGCCTATCTCGCGGCGCTGCGCGCCGAGCGGGCCGCAGCCGAGAGCTGGGGCGAGCAGGATTTGGAGCAGGCCGAGGCCGAGGACCTGCTGTACCTGCTCAAGGACGGCAAGCTCACGATCCGGGTGGAGCTGGAGCTGCGCGGCCTGCCCGGCGAGGTCGGCCACGACAGCCCCTGGGCCGACGGCGAGTCCTGGCGCTTCGCGCTCAAGGGCCTGCCCAGGGGCACGCTCGCGCCCGAGTCGGTGCGGCGGCCCGAGATCTCGCTAAGCGCCATCTCGGGCGGCCCCGAGGCCGAGATCACCAGCGGGGGCCGGCTGGTGCTCGACGCGGTGTTCCGGGTGGGCATCGGCGCGCTGGCGCACGGCGCGGCGCTGACGCTCGAGATCCGGCCGCCGGCCGGGCTGGGCTTCGACGAGACTCGCTGCGAGCTGCGCTGGAAGATCGCGCCGGCCGGGTAGCAGGCCTACTCCGCTCCTGCGTCGGCCCCGGCGTCCGGCTCCAGCTCGTCGAGCGCGGGCGTGTCCAGCACCCAGGGCAGGGTGTTGCCCAGCTCGTCCTTGTCGTCGAGCAGGCCGACGCGGATCGTGAAGCTCTGACCCGCGACCTGTGGATCCTCGATCAGGGAGCCGAGCAGATTGACGCTGCCCGAATCCGAGTTGTACGGAGAGTCGATCACGATGTGCTTGCTGGCGTGCTCGACGTGTACCACACCGCCGGCGATGCGGCTGCTGTCGACGAAGTCGGTGCGCAGCGCGAGCACGAAGTTGTGGCCGTACGGAATGACCGAGGGCACGTCGAAGCCGGTGGTCTGCGGGAAGCTCGAGTCGTCGGCGTGCTCCGCCGGCGGCGGGCCGTCCACGGTGCTGCTGTTCTGGAACTCCAGCGCGGCGGAGAGCCGGTCGGCCAGTTCCTGCGCCCGGCCGTTCGAGGTGCCGCCGCTGTCGCTGCAGCCGAGCCACGGCAGCAGGCAGGCGAGGAGTGCTGCGATCCAGCGGCTGTGCTCGGTCATGTTTCCCCTCCGCGACGCCGTGAGCGCAGTGTAGCGCACCGGCGGCGGTGGTGGCAACGGGGCCTTGGCTTGCGCGACGATCCGGCGTGCGCTATGCCTGGTCAGTCATGATTGCCCCGGTCAAGGCTCTGCTCGCGGTCGGCGCCGGCATCCTCGCCGGCACCTTCATCAGCCAGCTCGGTCCTCTTGCCGTGATGACGTACCCCATGGGCTTCCTCGTCGGGCTGGGTACGGGCATCTACCTCTTCAGCAGGAGGGACTGATGCGGGGCAGGGCAGCGCGGCCCATCATCGCCATGATCGCGCTTTGCCTTCTCACAGTGGCCTGCGGGGACGGTGGCGGCTCCGAGGCTCCGCGTCCCTGGCCCACCGAGTTCCCCGAGAACGCCGAGGACGGCCGCCACATCGATCCCGCGAGCACGGAGCTGCAGACCTTCTACGAGGGCTGGTACCACAAGGTGGCCATTCCGGAGACGGGCGAGGCCTTCTTCTTCATCTACACCGTGCTGCAGGACCACGCCTTCCTGTACTGCGGTCGTCAGAGCACGCTGGAGACGGTTTACCAGGCCTTCCCGGTGACCGCGTACTCGGCGGCCGAGGGGTACCGCGACGCGCGCATCGGCGAGCACGCCCGCACCACGGCGCTGCGCTTCGCGGGCCAGGCCGAGCAGGATGGAAACACCTGCGCCTGGGACATCGACCTCGAGGGCGGCGCGGCCTGGACCGAGACCATGGGCTGGATGACCGGGTCCGAGGGCCTGGAGACGAGCTGGACCGTGGGTACGATCCGCGCCCGCGCCTCGGGCTGGGTGCGCTTCGATCAAGGTGAGACCGTGCGCTTCGACGATGCGGTGGGGTATTCCGACCATAACTGGGGCACGATCTTTCCCCGCAACTGGACCTGGATGCAGGCCGCGTCATTCCCCGGGTCCGACGCGGCGCTCTCCGCGTCGGGCGGCACCGTGCCCTTTGGCGGGCAGGAGATGCAGGCGATGATGGTCGGCCTGCGGCTCGACGGGGCCATGACCACCTTTCGCAGCCAGGACCTGGACCTGATGGAGTGGACCGCGGACAAGGGCGCCTGGACGATCAGCGGCTCGCGCGACCTGGAGCGGATCCAGATCGATGCCCGCTGCGATCCCGAGACCATGTTTCACCTACTCGTGCCCACGGACCAGGGCATGCAGCCGCACGCCTGGGAGTCGCTGATCGGCACGATCGACGTCCTGCTGGAGCGGCGCGAGACCGTGGATGCCGCGTGGCAGGTCGCCTTCCAGGCGACCTCGGCGCAGGCCGGGGTGGAGCTGGGCGAGGGGATCACTGTTGGATTTCCTCCATAGATGCGGTACATTTTCCGTCCCTCTCGCCAGGCTAGAGCGGAACGCGTAGGCTGGAGGGAGGGCAGTCGATGGGGAGTGCCCAAGTGGGCAATCTGCCGGGCGATGTACGCTCGATACCTCGGTGTCGGATTGGAGGGTGGTCGTGAGTGCACGCGAGAAAGGCCCCGGGGAATCGGTCAATGGTCGCTGCACGGTGATCTCGGTGCTGATCCTGGTCCTGGCGTTGGTCGCCGGGTGTTCTGGCTCCCAAGACGCGGGTTGCCCCGAGGGCGAGTCCCGCTGCCTGGCCGGCCGCTTCGTGCGGGTGTGCGACCAGGGCGCGTGGCAGACCGTAGAGGACTGCGCGCTGGAGTCGGCCAGCTGCGTAGAGGAGCAGGGCACGGCACGCTGCGTCGGGGGTGATTCGGACACGGACACAGATACTGACACCGATTCGGACACTGACACCGACAGTGACACGGACTCCGACAGCGATTCGGATTTGGACACGGACACGGACACTGATACCGATACGGACACCGACTCCGACACGGACATCGACTCGGATACGGACACGGACACGGATACCGATACCGATACAGACACCGACTCCGACACGGACACGGATACTGATACCGACACGGACACCGACAGCCTCCAGGATAGCTGCAACAGCGAGGTCAACGGCCCGCCAGTAGAAGATTGCGCGGACACCTGCTACCTGACGCCACGAAACACCGACACGTTCTTCGTGCGCCAGGGCTGCGGCCATCTGACGGTCCGCTTCCGCGTTCAGGAAAAGGACTTGCACTTCTACTACCTGGAGGTAACGCCGGCCGGCGAGCGGGAGCCCGTGCTCTTCTCCCAGCGGTATCCCGATCACCAGGGTGGCGTGCTGTCGGCGTCTATCCCGGCTGGAGACTTCGCCCGAGGTGTCTATTTTGTCTGCATCAACAGCGTCCGCGTCGGGGACGCTCCCCATTGCAGTACGATGGGTGACCTTCCCGGTTACATCCGGGTTGGCGTGACCCGGGAGGGCGGCCCGTACAAGGAGACGATCTATCTACCACAGGAGAAGGTACTGCTCCGCGCGATGAGCCATCAGCCGAAGTTGGTTTTCGAGAGGCTACCGATCGAGGGAGGTGCGGTACCGTGGTACGAGCCGGACTGGGCGGAGGGCCCCACTCGCTATGCCCGGCTGGACGACGGCGCGCTGCTCGTCACAAGCAGGGATGGCATCTATCGCGTCGAGCCTCCGTCGCGCTTCGACGAGGCGATCCGCCTGCTGGGAACCGAGCCAATGGAGATGTGGAACATCCCGTTGATCCATGCCGCATCAGGTCGGCTGTTCGCCGTCGGTGAGGAGTCCGTCTCCGGGGATTGCTATCTCCACACCGCGAGTCTGGAGGGCAAGGACAACGGAGAGAAGGTCGGGCTGACCTCGTGCCTCGCTGATTCGTTCAGCTCGTATCGCATTGCACTCAACCCGGATGCGTCGCTGATAGCGTTGAGTCGCCCGCCCCCTTTCGGGGAAGACCTCGGCCCAATGGATGTGGTGGATTTGCAGGGTCAGGTCCTCTGGTCCCGTCCCGGTGACGTCTATGGCATTATGGCACGAGGTGACTGGGTGATCTGGACCGAGCCAGCGCCGGACATCGGATATCACGATCACCGTGTCTTCAGCGCACCATTCACGGGCGGAACTCCCGTGGAGATCGACACGGTGCTCCAGCCTTGGCGCAGCGATGCCGGCACGGGAATCTCGGCTGCCTGGTTTCCATTCACTCTATGGGCGGGTGACTATGAGTACTTCGCCTACGAGCAGGACACGGGGAACATCGTCAAGGTCGACATCAGGGACGGTACGCGCTCTCCGCCAGTCTATACCTACACCAATCTCGACCAGCCGTATGTTCAGCCCACCTCAATCCATCCTGGCTCGGTGTTCGTCGATCCACACCTGATATTCCACGAGCAACAGCCACAGGGCGCACGACTGATGCACTTGAACGTGAACACCGGTGAGTTGAATCCGATCGTCTCGTCGTCCCTGAGCGATGCTGTATACTTCCGTCTCCTGCCGGCAAACGACGGTCTGCTGTACTCGATATACCTTGGAGAGCGAGGCCCTGTGGGCTCAAAGATGTACGGTCTGCATACTTATCGGTTCGCCGGTCTGGAGAACACCGACCTCTCCATTGTTTCGCCGAGCGGCGCGTACGCGGTTCCCATCGTCCAGAATCCCGTGACGGGGAGCATGGTGCTGTTCTACTGGTCGCTCGACGTCGAGCTGTGGAAGGCCAACCTGGACGGATCGAACCAGACAATGCTCTACGGAGCTAGGAGCGAAGGCTGGACCAACTTCTATGATTACGATCATGACACCTGGCCCGGGATCGTGGGCTTGCCCGCACTCGTGGTCGGTGACACCGCCATCTTCGAATACTACAACCAGCAAGATCCTGTACGAGGGTACATCACCCTCCGCTGGTACTAGCAAGAGCCGTTGCCAATAGTATTATCCGCATCCAGCCGGCGCTCGAAGCGCCTGGCTGAGTTGCTCCTCCTCGAAATACCCGCAGGTATTTCTTCGTCGTCGCGCCTTGCCAGTCGCTCCGATCGTTCGGCGCAGGCCGGGGTGGAACTGGGCGAGTGAGGCGACTCGCAGAGGCGCCTGGTTCTGTGCTAGCCTGCCAGGCCTGCAGAACGGAGGTACCAGATGACGATACGCCGGAAGCTGTGGATCCTCGCCGCGCTGGCAGCCCTGGCCTGGGCCGGCTGCGGCGACTCGGACGAGGGCGACGCGGACACGGACGCGGACACGGACACCGACTCGGACTCGGATGCCGACTCGGACGCTGACTCGGACTCGGATTCCGACGCTGACACGGACACCGACACCGGCCTGCCCGATGGGCTGCCCTTCGAGCTGGAGCGCCCGCAAGCCGGCGTGCCCATGACCCAGCTCGAGATCGACAGCTTCACCACCAAGATCACCGGCTTCTACAAGGACGTGGATTACTTCCGCTGGTGCACCTGGCACAGCCACGGCCTGCACGAGAGCTTTGATGCGAGCATGCCGGATTACTCCCTGTGGTGGCAGGACACCCGCGCGATCAAGGCCGGCGACACGGTCACCTTCGCCCACCACGGCGGGGCCGACAACCTCGAGATCCGCACCTCCAAGGTGCTGGCCAACGCGGCCGCCGGGTACCTCGCCTCGGGCGACCCGGTGATGCGCGAGCTGGTGATCGGGTACTGCAAGGGCATCGTGGCGCTGTTCCAGGGCATGGTCTGGGAGGGCGAGGATCCGGTGGTCGAGTCGATCACGGCCCGCGCGATCTTCACCCACAACCACAGCTACACCATCGACGGCCGCAAGGTCGCGGTCGACTACGACCCGATCAAGAACAACGGCGAGAAGTACGACTGGAACGCGCACACCGTGCCCAACCCGGCCAACCCGTACTTCGGCAGCCTCTGGGTCCGCAACATGCGCTCCAAGGACGACGTGCCCCACATGTGGCGGGCCGTGCCGGTGCTGATGCGCGTGGTCGAGGAGACCGACGACGCCGAGGTGCGTGACGCGGCGAGCACGGCAGTGGACTTCCTGCGCGCCTTTGCCAAGGACATCGTGGATTCCGGGTACATGATCCGCACCAAGGAGGGGCCCGAGCCGTACGTGCCGCACGACGAGGAGAAGCCAGACCTGGTCAAGGACCTGGCCAGCTTCGTGCTGTACGACAACCTGATCCCCGGCCAGGAGAACGCCGAGTGCAACCCCAAGATGAACGCGGACCTGCTGGCGTACGAGGCGATCGACGACTTCAACCAGTGCGGGAACGGGATCTCGCCGATCTACGAGGGCATCGCCACGTCCGGGAACTACTTCAATTTCCACATCGTGCGCTACTTCCACCTCTCGGCGCTGACCACGGCGATGATCTTCCGCAAGAACACCGAGGCCAAGCTGCTGCTCGAGGGCCTGGTCGAGCGCAACGAGGCGGACATGGTCGACGAGGACAAGCGGCAGGAGCACCGCGAGTACGACGCGGACCTGGCGGCCTTCCTGGTGGCCTCGGCAGCCAGCGGGTACCCGCTGACCGATGAGGAGGCGCGCTTCGTGCAGCAGGAGTTCGCGGCCTCGGCCGACCACTACGCGGCGTGGGACAAGTGGGACCTGTGGGACGCCAGCGTGCCCGACGGCACGTACGACTACAAGCCCTCGCGCGCCAGCGGCCCGGACAAGGAGCACATCCGGCCGACCGAGGTGATCTACCTGGTGGAGTACTGCTGGTCGCCGTGGAAGAACCCGGCGAGCAAGGAGTTCGTCAACTGCGACGTGGTGCTCGATCCGGCTCGCTGGGGAGAGTAGGGCGGCACTCTCGCGGATGCCCGCCGGCTCCATTTCGGCGTGAGCCTGATCCCGCGAAACCGAGACCGTACGACGCATCGTGCCAGGTTCCCCCTTTCCCTCCGGGAGAGGGGGACAGGGGGAAGAGGTCCGGGCTTGCCCCGTGTGCGCGCGCGGGCGCTCCGCCGGCAGGATACCGGCTCACCGCTGATCCGTGACTTGAATCTCGTGAATTCGGAACCAGTCTAATACATGACCGGTCCGCGGGAGGACTGCTCCGATGATTCAGGACAGCGCGAGCAGAGGCAGCACCGTGGCGCCGCCGGATCGAGCGTCCGAGGCCGAGCTGCTCGAGTCGATCGAGATCATCAGCAACAATCCCATCACCTCGGCCCTGCTCAAGGCCTTCAACGGCGTGGTGCTGGTGCTAAACCCGCAGCGCCAGATCGTGGCGATGAACAGCGAGCTGGCACACGTGGTGGGCGGTGGGGACATGGTGGCGGGCCTGGGCCTGAGCCCGGGCGAGATGCTCGGCTGCTCCCAGGCCGAGAACCTGGCCGGCGGCTGCGGGCTCGGCGAGGCCTGCGCCTCCTGCGGCTGCGCCCAGGCCGTGGTCCGGGCCGGTCAGAGCGGCGTCGGCGAGGAGCGGGAGTTCCTGGTAGACGCGCGCCGGGACGGGGTGTCCGTGCCGCTGGAGTTCCTGGCCCGGGCCACGCCGATCACCCTGGAGGGGCGGGACTTCGTGGTGCTCTCGCTGCGCGACATAAGCGCGGAGAAACGGCGGCGGGCCCTGGAGCAGGTCTTCTTCCACGACCTGCTCAACACGGCCGGCGGCCTGCGCGGCTGGGCCGAGCTGATGCAGATGCGGGCCCGCAAGGACGATGATCCCGCGATGCAGCGCATCACCGCGCTGACCTACCGCCTGGTGGACGAGGTCAAGGCCCATCGCAACCTGCTGGAGGCCGAGTCCGGGATCCTGGACCCGGTGATCGAGCCGGTGCCGATCGCCGACGTGCTGGACGAGGTTGGCGCCCTGTTCGCCAACCACCCTGCCGCGGAGAACCGCACCCTGTTGATCGATCCTGCGCCGGACGGGGCAGAGCTTGTGACCTCCCTCTCACTGCTCGAGCGGGTGCTGGTCAACATGGTCAAGAACGCGCTCGAAGCCGTGACCGACGGCGGGACCGTGCGGCTGTGGTACGAGATCGACGAGGTACGTGGGACGGTGAGCTTCCTCGTGCACAACCCGGGACGCGTCCCGAGGTCGGTGGAGCCGTGGATCTTCCAGCGCAGCTTCAGCACCAAGAACGGACGAGGCCGCGGGCTGGGTACATACGGGATGAAGCTCTTCGGCGAGCGCTACCTCGGTGGCGAGGTGGGCTTCGACTCGTCCGAGCAGGGTGGGACAGTGTTCCGCATCGTGCTGCCGCGCATCTTGCCGCCCAGGTTCATCTAAGGTAAGCAGATCTTGTCATGGCCGTACCGCAGATCCCGATCGAGTTCGGCTCGCTCGACAAGCTCGAGGCCGAGTTCGAGAACAACCTGAGCAAGGGCGGGACCTTTGCGCCAGGCGCGGCCGGCGTGGACGAGCGCCAGCCCTGCGAGATCGTGCTCGAGCATCCGCTGCACGGGCAGCGGCTCGTGCTCGATGCCGAGGTGGTGTGGGTTCGCGAGAGGGATCCGGGCAAGGGCATCGCGCTGCAGCTCAAGGAGTGCGGACCCGAGGTGATCGAGCGGATCCGCGCCTTCATCGACAGTGAGTCCGGGTCGGACGAGGAGGACGCGTCGATCCCGCCGCCGCCGGCCGCCGCGTCCGAGGACGATCCCGTCCCGCCGCCGCCGGTCGCTGGTGCCGACGACGAGGCCGCGGGAGACCAGGCAGAGGAGGCCGAGGGCGAGGAGGAGGCCGAGGGCGAGGAGGAGGCCGAGGGCGTGGAGGAGGTCGAGGGCGAGGAGGCCGAGGATCCGGAGCCGGACGATGACGGCACAAAGCCGCCGGCCAAGCACGTGTACGAGCGGCTGCGCCGCATCTCGCTGGCCGAGCAGCAGCGCCTCGCCCGCAGCGGCCGGCTCAACGAGCGCGTGGCCCTGGAGAAGCTGCACGGCAAGAACGTGTGGGAGGCGCTGCTGCAGAACAGGAGCCTCACCCCGCCCGAGGCGGCCAAGATCGCCAAGAAGGGCACGCTGCCCAAGCCGCTGCTGGAGCAGATCGCCTCGAACACGGCGTGGCTCGGCTCCAGCATCGTGCGGCGCGCGCTGCTGGCCAACCACAAGCTGTCCCAGGCCTCGGCGCAGCGCATCCTCGGCCTGCTCAACAAGAGCGAGCTGAACGCGGTGCCGCTGCAGACCGCGTATCCCGAGCGCGTGCGCGCCGCGGCCAAGCGGCTGATCAAGTCGGGCCGGGGTCCGCGGCGCTAGAGCTACTGGTCGCTGTGCGAGATTGCCCCTCGGTCGGGTTGTGTCCTATACTTCCGCCATCCGGCCGGGAGGGCATCATGACGGTACGTTCGAGGACAGGAGTGCACGGGATTGCGGTGGTTCTGGTGCTCGCGCTCGTCGGCTGCACCAGCCCGGACGTCTCGGACCTCGAGTGCACGGACGGGAGGACTCGCTGTGATGGCGACATGGTGCAGCTGTGCGATGCGGGCGTGTGGCTGAACCACGACGACTGCGGCTTCCAGGGCAAGGAATGCCGGTCACTCCAGGGAACGGCGCAGTGCGTGGGTGGCGGCGATAGCGACACGGACACCGATGCGGATACCGACACCGATGCGGATACTGACACCGACTCGGACACAGACACGGACACTGACAGCGATACGGACTCCGACTCGGATACGGACTCCGATGCGGATACGGATTCCGATACGGACACGGACTCCGATACTGACACGGACTCCGATACTGACACGGACTCCGATACTGACACGGACTCCGATACGGACACGGACTCCGATACTGACACGGACTCCGATACGGACACGGACTCTGATTCAGACACCGACAGCGACTCCGACACTGATGCTGACTCTGACACGGATACTGATACCGACACAGACTCGGATACCGACACTGACCGGATACCAGACATCGACCTCCAGCCGACGAAGGAGATCTTCGGTACAATCCAGCCCTACCTCGACTTCGGAACCGTGGTGGTGGGCTCGAACACCACGCTGCCGATGCAGATCTGGAACGTGGGCACTGCAGATCTGGTGGTGAGTGCGGTCGAGCTCACGATGGGCGGGGATCAATACCACATCAGCTTCCCGTTCGAGCTGCCGCTGACGCTTTCACCCGTGCACCACGTCGAGGTGCAGGTCACATACTACCCGCTCGATACCTCGGGCTCGATGTGCCCGTCCTTGTGCGATCACACCGGCATTATCCGCTTCCGCAGCAACGACCAGTTCGACGACGACCACGACGGCACGCCGGACGAGGATCCGGCCTACATGCAACTCGTCGGGACCGCTGTGGAGTCCGAGGTCTTCGTGCAGCCTTCGCACGTAGATTTCTCGATCGTGCAGACCGGCTGCCGCTCTCCGGACACAGGGCTGGACCTGGTCAACCGCAGCCCGGATCCCGTGCGGATCGAGACCCTGGGATTCATGAGCGGCGCCAGCGAGGACTTCTTCATCGCGCCCGTCACGCCGGCCCTGCCGATCGACGTTCCCGCGGGCGGCAGCGCCACCGTGGCGTTGCGCTACGTGCCGTCCGACGTCGGAGAAGACTACGCGGGATTCCTCATCGGCACCGATTATACGGTGATGCCCGAGCACAGCGTGCTACTGCGTGCCGTGGGCACGGACACCGCGGACCAGACGGACCACTTCGACCAGCCCGACTCGCCGCTGGCCGATATCCTGTTCGTGATCGACAACTCCGGCTCGATGAGTGACAACCAGGACAACCTGGCCGACAACCTCCAGAGCTTCATCAACCTTGCGACCCAGCTCGACGTGGACTATCAGCTCGGCGTGGTCACCACCGACATGGAGGGCTTGATGGGCACTGTGCCCTGCTGCGGCGAACTGGTCAGCCTGGGCGCTGCGCCCGAGATCATCACACCGGACACGCCAGACGTGATTGGGTCGTTCCAGGCGAACGCCAGGGTCGGCGACAACGGCTCGGGCGACGAGCAGGGCCTGGAGGCGGCATACAAGGCCCTGTCCTATCCCCTGATCACCACACCCGTGGGCGAGGGCGGCAACATGGAGTTCCTGCGGGACCAGGCCTCGCTCACCGTGATCGCTGTGAGTGACGAGGACGACTACTCCCCGGCCGAGGTGGACTTCTACACGGACTTCCTCCGCGGCCTGAAGAGCCGCGGCAGGGGCGAGATGGTCAAGCTCCACGCGATCGTGGCACCCGAGAACCTGTCGGGCTGCAAGGAGGGATCCGAGCCTGGCGTGCGCTACCTGGACGCAGCTCGCGCGCTCGGCGGCAGGTCCGAGTCGATTTGCACCCAGGACTGGTCGCAGATGCTCCACAACGTGGGTCTGGCGACCTTCTCCCTGCCCAGGCACTACCCGCTGTCGCGGGTTCCCGTGCCCGGCACGCTGACGGTGGAGGTCGACGGCACGCCGATCGACCAGGACCCGACCGGGAACGCTCGCTGGGACTATGACGAGGCGAACAACACCGTGGTCTTTGCCCAGGCCGACATTCCGGCCGCCGGCGCAGACGTGGACATCTCGTACGAGGCCGTCTGTCTGCAGTAGCGGCGGCGGCGCTGGCTGGCGGATCACGGCTGCGCTGAGGCTCACGCCTACGTAACGCCCGCTTGATTCCAATCGACCGCGGAGTATAATTCCTGGACAGGGGAGAGGATCGAGGAAGAGGAGCCCGCGGATGTCTCTCTCCGGCACGATCACCACCTACCCGCTGCCCGATCTCCTGCAGTGGCTGGCCATGACCCGCAAGACCGGCATCGTCAGCCTCGTCTCCGGGGAGATCACGGTGACGCTGGTCTTCCGCGACGGGATCCTGCTCACCGCGAGCAGCTCGGACGCCTCGCGCCGGCTCGGCCAGTATCTGCTGGCCCAGGGACTGATCACTGAGCCGCAGCTCGCCGAGGTGCTCGACCTGCAGGCCGGCGACATGGACGGGCAGCGGCTGGGCCAGATCCTCACCGAGCGCGAGTTCCTCTCCGAGGACGACATCTCGGGCGCCCTGCGCGACGGAACCCGGGAGATCGTGTACGACCTGTTCCTGCTCGAGGAGGCGATGTTCCACTTCAGCCCCGAAATCCAGCCCCCCGAGGGCTCGATCCTGGTCGAGCTCAACATCCGCGTCGACAGCCTGATCATGGAGGGCGCCCGCCGGCTCGACGAGTGGCAGCGGTTCCGCGAGGTGCTGCCGTCGGATGGGACCCGGATCCGCCGGACGAGTTCCGCGCCTCCATCCCCTGGCGCCCCGGAGCTGTGGGGTGTGCTACTGTGGTTACTCCAGCGGCCCCATTCTGTGGGCGAACTGATCGTGGCCTCGCGGCGCTCCGCCTTCGAAGTGTACGAGGCCCTGTACGCGATGCACGGCAAGCGGATCATCGAGGCGTCAGAGACCTCCGGCGAGGTGCGGGAGGCCACGATCGACGAGCTATCGCCGTCTGACCTGGAGGCCGAGATCCAACGATTCGTGGACGGCCGCTCCTTTGATCGGGCGCTTGCGCGGATCGCACAGCTTCGCGAGCAGGCTTTGGAGAATGAGTGGCTCTCGGACCTCGCGGTGCTCGTCGCCGAAGAGGAGGTGCGGTTCCTCAAGGGCGAGTTCCCGTCCGACGCCACGCCGGCGCTGGCCGTGGGCCTGGACCAACTGCAGCGCCTCGAGATGAATCCCAAGGACGCATTCCTGCTCAGCCGACTCGGCGAGTCGATGGACATCCGCACGCTGTGCATGATCCTGCCGATGACCGAGCTGGAGGTGCTCCGCGCGATGTTCGCGCTCTGCGAGAAGGGCGTGATCCGGATCAGCTGACTCAACCACGGTAGCGTCCTACCCTAGAAGATCAACCCCGCCGACAGCACCAGGTGACGGCCCGAGCCCTGGTACTCGTTCTCGGTCTTGAACAGCAGCGAATCGTCCGCCTCGGCCCGCCTCGAGTCCTTGGAGCTGGCCTTGAACAGCACCCCCTCCATGCCCAGCTCGAAGTAGAACGAGACCCATGACCCCTCGGGCGTGATCAGCAATCCCAGGCTGCCCGAGAGGTTGCCGGCCAAGGCCTTCTCCACGCCGTCCGAGATGCTCTCGCCCGAGTCGGTGGTCACGCCGAGGGAGAAGCCGGCGGCGAGCTGGAGGTAGGGCAGCAGCCAGCCATCGTCGAGGAGGTAGATCCGCAGGCGGGGATCGAACTGCAGCTCGGCCGCGATGTCGAGCTTCTGGAAGGAGTGCCCGGCCGAGATGAAGTTGCAGCCGAAGCTCAAGCCCACGGCCACGTACCGGCTCTGCGTCAGGTACTCGACGAAGAGCACGAACCCGGGGTTGGCTCCCTGCTCGCCCGAACTCTTGCTCTTGCCCGAGCTCCACTCGTCGCTCCAGGAGTCCCAGGTCCTGCGCTTCTCCTCGAGGTCCCAGGCGCCGGCCACGGAGAGGCGGAACCCGACGCCGAAGGCGAGCCCGGGCTCGCGCTGCCGGGGCGTCCGGGACACCGTGCTCCCGGCCGGCGGCGCGTCCTCGGCGCCTGCCGCGGGCGTTTCGGCGGCCGGTGTCACCCCGCTCGGTGCCTTGGCCGGCGCCGCAGCATCCGGGCTCGCCGGCTGCGGAGCCGGTGCAGCATCGGGCGCTCCCCCGGTCGGGGCGTTCCCGTCCGCGTCCGCGGGCGCGGGCTCGGGCGGAGCGGGCTCGACCTCGCCCGAGCAGCGGGCCACGATCCGCTTGCGCTGCCGGATCAGCTCCTGGCCGCGCTTGAAGTACGAGAAGCAGAGGAACCCGTACTTCTTCTCGAACTCGGCAGCCTCGGCCAGCCCGGCCGCGAATTTCTCGCAGGCGGCGGTGATGTCCGGGCCGGCGAGCTGCTTCTCGAAGGCGTCGAGCCGGGCCTGCTGCTCGTCGAACAGCTTGTCGCACTTGTCATCGGCCCGGGCCGGCAGGGCCAACCAGAGCACGACTGTCGATGTCACAGCCAGGGTGCGCAGCGAAGTGGTCATGTTAATCTCCGTAGTGTTGATGCGAGGTTTTAACGCGGTATCGGCCGCGCGCAGCGCCCGCCGAAGTGGTCGGTCCGGCCCGAGTGGCAGGTGGAACGGGAAGCCGAGCGCATCGTGTGGGCGGCGTACGGCGACCATGAGCCGCTTCGCTTGACGTGTCCGGTCCCGCTCTCGGGTCCCTGAGGATCCACGGCCGCCGATGACTCGAATCGCTGGTAGTAGTCGTCGCTGTACCAGTCCAGGCACGGCTCCCAAACGTTGCCGGCCATGTCCATCACACCGAATGGTGAGGCGCCCGACGGATGGCTGCCGACCTGGTCGTTCTGTCCAGAACAGTCGCCGTAGTTCGCGCGCCTACAGTCGATGTAGTTCGTGCCCCAGGGGAAGATCGTGTAGTCGTCTGGACCGCTCATCGGGCCGCGTGCCGCATACTCCCACTGGGCCTCGGTGAGCAGGTCGCCGCCGAGCCACTTGCAGTAAGCGCGTGTGTCCTTCCATCCGAGGCAGACCGCCGGATGATCGGGCCTGGCATCGGGATGCCAGCCCGCGTTGCCGGAATCGCACACGACCGGATAGCAGGCGCCCGTGGAGTCGGCAAACGCCTTGTACTGCGACTGGGTGATCTCGTACTTATCGATCGCGTACGTGGACAGCTGGACCTCGTGCTGCGGCGTTTCGAACAGGCAGGAGTAGGACGAGCCGTTGAGCTCGTCGCGGCAGCCCATCCAGAAGGTGGCTGCCGGGATCACGATGAACGGTCCGCCGCGGCCGTCCAACCGTTCGCACTCCTGGTAGCCCTGGCTGTTCTCGATGCAGCTGACACTGTCGTCCGTTCCGGTGTCTGGATCCGTGTCGTGCTCGCAGCCGGTCAAGGTGTCGGTGCCCGTGTCGGTATCCGTGTCCACGTCCAGATCAGAGTCATATGGGATGCAGCCGATCCGGGGATCACAGTAATCGCCCGGCGCGCAGCTGCCCTCCAGGCACGGGGGATAGTATTCTTCGCCTTCTGGGTCGCTGCAGCCGGCGTGATGGCCCGAGCCGAAGGCGAGGGACGCGGCGATTGTCAACCACCGGTATCGGTACGTCCGAGTCACTTGGTCAGGTCCATTCCCAGCATCCCGGCGATGATCAGGATCGTGCCGGCCGCGAGCGGGATGATCGCGTACGCGATGAAGTGAATCGCCGAACCGGCTGCCGGTCCGAACTTCTCCTTCATCGGCTCCAGCTTCTTGAACATGCCGGGCTTCACCAAGCGCATGATCGCGGAGAACAGGCCGAAAGCGAGGATAAGCGCGCCGATTCCTGTGGTGACTGGATCCATGGTCTTGCCTTTCCAACGATACCAGCTAGGCGTTCGGGATCCAAGGACCTTGAGGTGGATGCGGACGTACGTGCCAGTGGAAAGAGGAGGGGGAGAAAGAAGCGAGGGCAGGGCGCGGCTAGCGCAGCTCGAAGAACTCGCCCTGCGGCTTGAACCAGTCCTCGACCATGGCATCGACCTCGTGGTCCTTGAACTGCGACGCATAGTGCGTGTGCTCGTCGAGGAATCTGAGGTCGGCCTCGAGCAGGGCGAACTCGAACAGGTCCAGGTCGCTCATCGTATCCTCCTGTATGGCCGTGTGCTCCATTGTGTGTAAATGTAGGACAATATCGCACCTGGAGTCAAGTATTTTGTCAAGATTCTGAAATGTCTAGAAAATTACTGGCCGGTTCCCTTGTCTATCTGCTTGAGCAGCTCGTCCGAGGTCTCCTTGAGCCGGCTGGCCAGGGTGCGGGTGAAGGCCTTGTACAGCTTGAGCCCGATCGCGTCGTTGCCCTCGATCAGGTCCATCAGCGGCCCCCGCGGCAGGAACAGCAGCTCCACCTCGCTCTCGGACCGCACCCGTGCGGTGACCGGCAGCTCCGCGGCCAGCGAGATCTCCCCGAAGTGCTCGCCCTGGCCCAGGCTGCGCAGCTCCCACTCGCCCTGGGGCTGCAGCCGGCTGATCGAGACCGTACCCCGCTGCAGCACGAACAGGCCCGGACCCACGCCGCCCTCCTCGAGGATCGTGGTCGCGGCCTTGAAGTGCCGCACCTCGGTGATCTGCCAGATCAGCCGTAGCTGCTCGAGGCTGAAATCATGGAACAGCGGCAGCGCCTGCAGGAAGCGGAAGTCCTCCTGCACGTTGACCACCTGGCTCGTGGTCGGGCTGGCCGCGGCCGGGGCGGCTCCCGGGAGCCCCACGAAGCTCGGGCTGCGCGGGCTCTCGGCGACCACCGGGAGCAGCGCGGCGGCCGCCTGCACCCCGCCGGCCCGCAGGGCGGCGAGCAGCTTGGCCGCGTCCCGGTGCTGGAAGTCGTAGTCCGCGACCTTGACCAGCGCGTCGGTCGCCCCGGCCTCGTTTTCAAGCCGCAGCTCGGCAATGCCCAGCGTGTAGAAGGCCTCCACGGTTGGGGCGTGGCAGTCGCGGCCGGCGGTGATCGCGCCCAGGCGGTTGACCACGCCGTCGTAGAACCCCTTCTCCAGCATCAGCTTGGAGACCAGCGTCGAGGCCTCGAAGTACTCGTCCTGCTCGGGCGTGACTTTCTGCAGCAGCGCCAGGGCCTGCTCGCGATCGTCGAGGCTGTAGTGCAGCTTGCCGGCCCGGAAGACCTCGTTGGCCCACTCGTAGTTCATCGCCGCGCGGCCGATCTTGCCCAGCAGCTCGAACAGCTCCGCGGCGCGGACGTGGTCGCCGGCGCGCTCCAGAGCCTCGGCCGCGCGCTCCTTGTCGCCGAGCACGCGGTACATCTCGCCGGCCTGGAAGTGGTCGCTGCAGCGCATGTACAGCTCGGCGGCCTCCTCGTAGCGTCCGAGGTTCTCGAAGGCCCGCGCCGCGGCGATGTGGTCTCGCGCCTTGAGGAACAGCTGGGCGTATCTCGGCGCCGTGGGCGAGTCGTACGGGATCGCGGCGAGGATCTGCTCCGACAGATTCTCCGAACAGCCCGAGTACAGCTCGGCGGCCCGGTCGACCTCTTCGTTGTTGAGCAGGATCTGGATCGCCCGCACCAGATCGCCGGACAGGGCGTAGTACTCCGCGGCCTGGCCCTGCTCGCCGGTCTTCTCCAGCAGGGTGGCCAGCTGCTCGGCCTCATGCGGCGTGTTCACCAGACCCTGCTCGGCGAGCCGGCCGATCGTCGCGGCGGCGCGCTCGGCGTCGCCCGCCTCCTCGTAGATCCGCGCCGCCCGGTGCAGGTTGCCCAGCTCCTCGTAGAGCTGCGCCGCCTCCATCCTGCGGTCGGCCTGCTCGAGCATGCCCGCCGCCTGATCCAGGTCGCCGGCCTTGCGATAGGCCTCGGCCGCCTGGAGGTACGCGCCGGACTTGCGGAACACCTCGGCCGCGGATCTCGGATCGCCCAGCGTGAAGTGGATCTGCGCCGCCCGGTCGGTGTGGCCCGAGAGCTCCCACAGCCGGGCCGCCCGCAGATGCTCGCCCAGCTGCTCGGCGCACTCGGCGGCGCGGTCGTTGACGCCGGCCTTCTCGAACAGGTCGACCGCCTCGGCCAGCCCGTCTCGTTTCTCGGCCAGCTTCTCGGCCTGCTCGGCCAGCTTCTCCAGCGGCGAGCGGTGCGCCTCGAAGTAGCGGTCCTGGATTGCCTTCTGGCGCATCGGCACCACGATGATGTTGAAGATCAGCTTGAGCACGAAGATCCCCAGGCCGCCGCCGAGCAGGCCGACCGCGCACCAGAAGAAGATCGTGGCCATGTTCTCGCTGGCCTGCTTGGCCATCTCCTGGGCCTCGGCGCTCAGGCGGGGCGGCTCGGGTTCGCCCAGGGGATCGTCGGTGGCGCGGATCTCGTCCGCACCCCCGCGTGACGGCCCTGATAGCGCAGGTGCCGGCGCAAGGATGTACGAAGCGGCGCACAGCAGGACCAGCGCCTCGAGGGTTGTTCGCCTGGGCATGGCTGAGGAGTACCGGAACCGGGTCGGCCTGTCAATCGACCCCGGGGTTGACTCCGTACTTGCGCAGGTAGAACACGATCCGCTCGGCGTGGGCGCCGGCCGGCTCGAAGGCCAGGTACTGCTGGTACGAGCTGATCGCGCGCTTGTGATCGCCGAGCGCGTGGTAACAGTCCCCGATGCGGGCGTACCCGTCGGCATGGCGCGGCCAGCGCTGGCTGATCTGCAGCAGCACCTTCAGCGCGTCGGGGTACTTCTCCTCGAGCATCAGCTGGTTTACGTTGCGCTGCAGGGCACGGAAGCTCTGCTCCTCGTCGTCTGCCGTGTCCTCGCCAGCGGTGTCGTCCTCGGGCTCGTTCGCCTCGTCGTTCTCGCCCACCACCAGGGCCCGCAGCCCGGTGTCGCTGTCGCCGAACAGCGCGGTGTGCAGCAGCACCGCGGCCAGGCCGATCAGCGTGGCCATCACCAGGCCGAGCATCGGGAAGCTGGCGCCGCGGCCGACCTGGCGCTGCTGCCGGCGGGGCCCACCGGGGTGGGTCCTCGCCGTATCGAGCCTGCGCCTCGGCCGTCCGGCGTCGAAGATCAGATTGCCGCTCGGCGACCGGGTCATCATGTCGAAGGGCTCGGCCGTACTCTGTCCCAGCGCCTCGGCCGGCGAGGAGGGTGGCGTGGTGACCGGGCGGATCACCGGCTCGGACCGCGGCCGGCGCGCACCCGTCGTCTCCTGGGTTGCGAGGTTGGGCTGCAGCGTGGCGATCTCCTGCTGCGACAGGCCATCCACCCTGGAGGGATCGCGCCTCGCCGGGATCGCCTGGGCGGGCTGCGGCTCGGAATAGGCTGCCTCGTGGGGGGCATCCCGGTCCAGCAGGCTCTGCTGCAGGGCGATCTGCTCCTCGGGGAGGTCTAGCTCCAGGGCTGTCTCCTGCTCGGAGAGGGGCGGCTGCAGGCCCGGATCGCGAACCGAGAAGTCCTGCTGCAGGGCGGCCCTTTGTCCAGCGAAATCCGAATCCAGCTCGACCGGGCGCTGCGACGGGCCGTCGATGGTCGCCGCGGTCGCGGGTGTGGTGGTGGCCTCGGAGTGCGCCGGTCGGTCCTCGCCCGGAGCCGCTGGGTCGGCCGGCCTGGCCTCGGGCGCTCCGCTCTCGATCGCGATGCGGGCCTCCTCGAGCGCTTGCTGCATCTCCAGTACGCTGCCGAAGCGGTCGTCGCGACGCTTCTGGAGCGCCCGCAGGCAGATCTTCTCCATCACCTCGGGGATCTTCAGGTCCTTGCGCCGCCGGCTCGGCGGCTCGGGAAGCTCGGTCAGGTGCATCGTGACCGTGTCGAGAGCCGAGCTGGCCTCGAAGGGCAGCTCGCCGGTTAGGCCCTCGTACATCACCACACCGAGGGAGTAGATGTCGGTGCGGGGGTCGAGGTCGTAGCGCCGCGCCTGCTCCGGGCTCATGTACTCCGGTGTGCCGCAGACCAGGCCGGCTCGGGTCAGGCGCGGTTCGTTGGGGCCCGCGGCCATCATCTGGGCGATGCCGAAGTCGAGCACCTTGACCAGATCCTTGCCGACGAGCTGGGGCACGAGCATGATGTTCTCGGGCTTGATGTCGCGGTGGATCACGCCCCGGCTGTGCGCCTCGACCAGCGCCTCGCAGATCTGGATCAGGATCTCGGCCAGCCGCCTCGGTGCGAGCTGCTTCTCGTTCTCGATCAGCGCCGAGAGCGAGACCCCCTTGATGAACTCGGTGACCATGAACAGGTCGCCGTGCTCGCTCTCGCCGAACTCGATCACGGTGATGCTGTTGGGGTGGGAGAGCCGGCTGGCGGCGAGCGCCTCGCGCTTGAAGCGCTTCTTCGCGTTCTCGTCCTCGCAGAGCGACCGGTGCAGCACCTTGACGGCCACGGTCTTCTTGAGCGAGAGCTGCTCGGCCTGGTACACCCGTCCCATGGCGCCGCTGCCGAGCAGCTTGCGGATCTTGTAGTTCTCGATGAAAACCTGCCCGATCAGCGGGTCGCCGGCCGGCCGCTCCAGGCGGGAGCCGCAGACGCCGCAGAACTCAGCCTCGGCGGGGAGGCTCTCTCCGCACATCGGGCACTTGAGATCCAAGCGCGGCTCCACCCGTAAAACAGCTTCCGAAACAACAAGTTAGTGTACGGGGCGGGCGTACGGGCTGTCAAGGAAGCTGCCTGCGGAAGGCAGCGGACCGATCGCCTGCTATTGACTCGGGGCGTCACGTCTGGCACCTTCGGCGCGATTCACCCGCAGCTGCAAGGAGGTATGCGATGGGTCTTCTCGAGGGCAAGGTTGCGATCATCACCGGCTCGGGAAATGGTATCGGCCGCAGCGAGGCGCTGCTCTTCGCCAGCGAGGGCGCCAAGGTCGTGGTCAACGATCTGGGCGGCACTCGTGACGGCGGAGGTTCGGACGACGCTGCCGCGAGCAAGGTGGTGGAGGAGATCAAGGCGGCCGGTGGCGAGGCCGTGCCCAACTTCGACTCCGTGGCCACGATGGAGGGCGCGCAGAACATCTTCAAGACCGCGATCGACGCCTTCGGCCAGGTCGACATCCTGGTCAACAACGCCGGCATCCTGCGCGACAAGAGCTTCCACAAGATGAGCGAGGCAATGTGGGACTCGGTGCTGGCCGTGCACCTCAAGGGCACCTTCTGCTGCACCAAGGCCGTGGTGGATCACATGCGCGAGCGCGGCTCGGGCTGCATCGTCAACACCACCTCGCTGGCCGGGCTGCTGGGCAACTTCGGCCAGGCCAACTACGGCGCGGCCAAGGCCGGCATCGCCGGGCTGACCCGCGTGCTCAACATCGAGCTGTCGGGCAAGGGCGTGCGGGTCAACGCGGTGGCTCCGGTGGCGCTGACGCGGATGACCGACGACCTGCCGATGTTCGCCGGCGCCACGCCGGAGATGCTGGGGCCCGACTTCATCGCGCCGGTGGCGCTGTGGCTGGCGAGCGATCTGGCCAAGGACATCTCGGGCAAGATCGTAGGCGTGCAGGGGCCCAAGGTCTTCGAGTACAAGACGCTGGTGACCGACGGCGTGATGGCGCCGGGCGACAAGCCCTTCGAGGCCCGTGCGCTGGCCGAGGTGTCGGACAAGGTATTTGCCTGAGCGGCGCGGCCTCCGGTGGCCGCCACCAGCCTGGCCTACTTGCTGTCCTCCGGTTCCTCCACCTCGAGGATGGTCGGCCCGTCGTAGTTGCGGATGTCGTCGCCGCAGAGGTCGGCCTGACCCGAGGCCTTCATGATCTTCTCGGCCGCCAGCTCGATCTTGGCCAACTCGTGACCCACGGTCACGTGGTCGTTGTTGGCCGCGGCCGTGCGCATCGCCTCGAGCGCGTTTTCGGCGATGCGCAGCAGGCCCTTGCTCTCGGCCTCCTGCTCGATCAGGCAGGCATGCCGCCCGGTCTGCTGCTTGGCCGCCGCGTCCTGCTTGTGGTCGAGGATGCTGGCGTGCAGCGCGCGGCTCTCCTTGAGCAGCTTCTCGGCCTTGGCGATGGACTTCTTCGACTGCTTGGCCTGGTCCGTATCCTTGGCCGGCGTCTTGGCCTCTTCTCCGGCCGCGGCGGGCAGGGCAGGCAGCAGGATCGCGAGGAGCGCAACGGCCGGCAGGCAGCGGGTCATCTGCATCGAAGCACCTCCGTCATCCGTCGATCAGCGTCCGGGCCAGGGCCACGGCCTGCTCCGCGGTGTCCGCGCGGTGCAGCAGGCCCTCGTCTTCGTACTGGGCAAAGGAGTTGCCCGCGTCCCAGCCGACCAGGATCGTGGGCCGGCGGTTCTTCACGGCCAGCGCGATCTCGGACAGGGTGCCGCCCTCACCCTGGCAGGCGAACACCACCTGGCTCGACAGCACGTTGATCAGGTTTCGCGCGTCGGCGATTCCGGTGTACACGCACAGGTCGAGGTGCTCGGACTCCTCGCCCGGACCGCGGTCGGGCAGGATGCCCAGGGTCAGGCCGCCGGCCTGCTTCGCGCCCGCGGCCGACGCGTCCATCACGCCCGAGCCGCGGCCGCCGTTGAGCAGGACCCAGCCCTGACCGGCGATGCGCTCGCCGAGCTCGCGGGCCAGGGCCGCGGTCTCCGGCGTGGCTCGCGAGCCGCCCATCACGCCCACGATGATCCTGGCCATGCATCGACCTCCCGGGCCGTGGTGCAGCGTGATTTCTATCACAGTCCCGGAGACATTGAAAACGCAGATCAGCCGGGCCGCCATCAGAAAGGACCGCCATGCCACAGATTTCCGAGGCCTGGCGCTCGAGAACCGCGCGAGACCTTTTTTCGTCCCAAAATGATTCCGCCACGTTACTAACATGATGCAGGGTCGAGGAATCGGGCACGGATATTGCTCTGCTCCTGGCCCCGAAGCGGTGCTCTGCGCCGGACCGCGCGCTGGAGGAAGGCCGATGATCAGGATTTCCGTGCTGCTTGCCCCGCTCGTGGTGCTGGTGCTGCCCCTGTCCGTTGCGGCCGAGCCCGCCGCCTGCGTCACCTCCAAGGACTGCGACGGCTGCGGCGTGTGCAGCGGCAGCGACGGCGCCCGTCGCTGCGTGGAGCCCGGCGGGTACGAATGCCTGACCTCGGAGGACTGCGACCACTACGAGCTGTGCGATCTGTACCGCGACGACAAGCCCGCCTGCGGCGGCATCTGCCGCGACTGGGGCGAGCCCTGCACCTCGGACGCCGACTGCCCCGAGTGCAGCATCTGCGTGCAGGGCGCGGAGAGCCGCCAGTGCCGCGGCTTCGGCGTGGCCGAGTGCGTGCAGGACGAGGACTGCGGCGCGGGTGAGATCTGCGATCCGCTCCGCGACAACCACCCGCAGTGCGGCGGCACCTGCCGCGCCGAGGACGAGCAGGACAAGACCAGGACCGAGGTGACCGGCTTCAGCTGCGGCGCGGCCGGGCAGGGCGGCTTCTCGTTTGCGCTGCTGCTGCTGGCCGCGCTGGGACTGCGGCGGTGCAGTCCGCTCCGATAGCCCTTCCGACATCCCACCGCATTTCGACGCGTCCGGCGCTACCGCTGCGGTCCTAGGAACAGCGTGGCTCCGTGATCGCCCACGACCCAGACGTGCTCCGCGTCCGCACCCCACAGGCCCCGCAGCGACTCGCCGGCGCCGCTGCGCATCCGCGTCCAGCTTTCACCGTCGAAGAACAGGATCGCGCCGTTGGTGCCGCTGGCCCAGACGTGCTCGGCGTCGGTGCCCCAGACCTCGAGCAGGGTCTCAGAGGAGCCGCTCTGCTGCGATTGCCACTGCACGCCGTCGAAGAACTCGATCATGCCCCCTTCGCCCACGGCCCAGACGTGGGACTCGTCCAGGCCCCAGATGGCGTTGAGGCGCGAGGTGAAGTACGAGCCGGAACGGTGCACCTCCTCGCACGGGTACGGCGTGCACTCGAACACGCGCCCCCCACTTCCCACCGCCCACACGCGTTCGGCCGAGGCTCCCCAAACCGCGTACAAGGTCGGACCGCTGTACTGCGTGCTGTACATCGAGCTCCAGTACCGCCCGCTGCGGCGGAGGATCGTGCCATCGTACCCCACGGCCCAGACCGTGTCCGCGTCCCCGGCCCAGACTCCGTGCAGATCCCACTCGGTGCGGCTGTCCTCGGCCGTGAACTCGGCCCCGTCCCAGCGCAGGATCGTGCCGTCCTCGCCCACGACCCAGGTGTGGGTCTCGTCGACCATGGCGATGCCGTGCAGGCTCACATCCACGCCGGTCTCCAGGGCGGTCCAGCCGCTGCCGTCCCAGCGCGCGACCAGCCCGTGGTCGCCCGCGGCCCAGGGATGGTCCGGGTCGAGCCCGTCGATGTCCCACAGGCCAGTCCAGGTGCCGATGCTGTACGGGTACCAGCCGTCCGTCCCGCGTGAGAGCAGGGCTCCGCCGTCGCCCACGGCCCAGAGCTGACCCCACGAGTCGCCGGTGACGCCGCGTAACGCCGGCACCTCGGGCGCGGGGTCGTCAATCCACCCGCCGTCGCGCCGGGCCAGCACCCGGCCGGCGCCGTGCTCGTGCTGGCCCACAGCCCAGGCGCTATCCTCGTCGTCGGCCCAGATTCCGAGCAGGACCGAGAGCGGTGACGGCGGATACCCTGGCGGAGGCTCCAGCCCTTCGGACACGCGCTCGGTCCACCACAGCGCGCCGTCCCAGCGCTGGATCGTGCCATTGCGGCCAGCCGCCCACACCGCGTCCGGCCCGGCGCCGGATAGCGCCACGAACCGGTCGTCGCGGCGGTCGTCGTGCTCGGACCACGCCTCGCCGTCCCAGCCCAGGATCAGCCCGTGGTCGTTGCGGTTGGGGGCCATATTGCCCGCAGCCCACACATGGTCCGGATTCGAACCCCACACCGCGTTCAGCTCGGAGTCATCGTTGTAGTCCTCCTCCTCGTATGACACGCTCCAGCCGCTGGGGTCGCGGAACAGGATCTGGCCGAACCAGTCGTACTTGCTCTCACCTTTGTGCGTGCCAACGGCCCAGACCTGATCCCCGTCTTCGGTCCAGATCCCTTGGATGTCGGTGGCCAGCCCGGTCTCGTCGCGGGACCAGCCATCAGCATCGCGGCGGAGCACGGTACCGTTTCGGCCCACGGCCCAGAGCGTGCCGTCGTCCTGCCCCCAGATCCCACGGAGCGGCTCGGTGGTGCCGCTGTCCTCGAAGGCCCAGGTCTGGCCATCGCCCACCAGCACCGTGCCGCCCGTGCCCACGGCCACCAGCTGCTCGCCCTGGACCCAGGCGGCGTGCAGGCTGTTGCCCTGGGGCAGCGGGTTGAGCCAGCACCAGCCGTCCGCGCTGCACAGGCCAGGGCCGTCGTAGTCCCCGTCCGGCACCTCGGGCGGATCCTCGGGCTCCGGCTCGTCGGTTCCGGGCCAGGCGACCGGCCAGTCGAGCGAGAGGATCGTGCCGTGCAGGCCCGCGATCCACACGTGCTCGCGGTCTGCTCCGTGCACCGCGCGCAGCGTGTTGCTCGTGCCGCTGTCCTCGGCCTGCCAGCCGTTGTCAGTCAGGCGCAGCACAGTGCCACGCTCGCCCACGGCCCAGAGATGCTCGGCGTCCGCGCCCCACAGCCCGTGCAGCCAGGCATCGGTGCCGCTGGCCTGGGTTTGCCACTCGTCATCATCGCGGGACAGGATCGTACCGTTGCTGCCCGCGGCCCACACCTGATCCGCGTCCAGGCCCCACACCGCGCGCAGCCAGATCTGCTCGTCGGCGTGCTCGGGCTGCCACGCCGTGCCATCGTAGCGGAGGATCGTGCCCGCGTCGCCCACCACGAAGATCCGGTCCTCGGACGCGGTCCAGGCTGCGTACAGATGCCGTTCAGTACCGCTGGCCGGGAGCGTGACGAGCTCCTCCAGGCTGTGGATCTCGCCGAAGTGCCCGACGGCCAGCACCCGATCCGAGTCCAGTCCGGTCACGCCGAGGGACGGGCGCAGCCAGAAGCTGCTGCTGGCCCCGTGCCAATACGAGCCGGTCCAGAAGCGTCTTGTTCCCTGCTCGCACGGTGCCCAGACGTGGTGGTCGTCGATACCCCAGATCCCGACCAGGCGCGCGTCGCCCGACGCCGGAATTTCCGAGGTGTAGGTGTGGTGGCCAGTGACCGGCTGCGGGATCCAGGTCTGTCCATCCCAGAGCAGCGCAGCCGGCTCGCCGCGGTGCTCACCCACCGCGTGCACGTGACCGGGCGAGAGCGCCCAGATGCCGTGCAAGTCGAGCTCGGCGCCGCTGCTCGCCGGAATCCAGTCTCCATCTTCGTGAGCCAGGATCGTGCCCGCATCTCCCACGGCCCAGGCCTGCTCCGGGTCCAGGCCGTGGATCGCGCGCAAGGGCCGGTCGTACTCCCGGACCCGGACTCGCCAACGCAGGCCGTCCCATTCGAGGATCGTGCCGGCCGTGCCATCGTGGGTCTCGCCCACGGCCCAGGCGCGGTCAGGCGTGGCCTGCCAGCCGCCGCGGAGCCGGCCGAGGAGCTCGTCGGGCTGCTGCTGTGTCCAGGTCTCGCCGTCGAGGCGAGCCAGCACCGCGTACGGCGCGCCCTGCTCGGTGCTCCAGCCCGCGGCCCAGACCTGGTCCGGTCCGAAACCGAACACGCTGCGCAGCGCCCAGGCCCGACCTTGAAGCTGCGAGCGCCAGCCCGTACCGTCGAAGAACAGGATCGTGGCCTGGCCGCCCCCGAGCGAGCCGTCATCGCCCACGGCCCAGACGTGCTCGCCGTCCACGCCCCAGACATCGTGCAGCCGGGCGCCCGTGCCCGTGGGGACCGGGCGCCAGCCCGCGTCGTCGCGGAGCAGGGCCAGGCCGTCGTCGCCCACGGCCCAGATCTCGCCGGTGTCCGTGCCCCGGACCGCGCGCAAGCGGGCAGTGGTGCCGCTCGGCTGCACGGTCCAGTTGTTTCCGTCGAAGTGCAGGATCGTGCCCTGCTCGCCAACGGCCCAGACGTGCTCTGCATCCACTGCCCACAGGTCGTCGAGGTCGAGACGGGTGCCGCTGGTCTGCGCCGACCATGTCCCGCCGTCAAAGAACAGGATCGTGCCCTGCTCGCCCACTGCCCAGAGGTGTGCGTCGTCGACCCGGTACAGGGCGGTGAGCGTGTTGCCCTGGGGCAGGGGGTGCTGCCAACACCAGCCGTCGGGGCTGCAGGCCAGGTTCGGGGAAGGAGGATCCGAGTCCGTGTCCGAGTCCGTGTCAGAGTCTGAGTCCGCGTCCGTGTCGGAGTCGGTGTCGATGTCGGAGTCGGCGTCGGTGTCGGAGTCGGTGTCGGAGTCGATGTCGATGTCTGAGTCGGTGTCGATGTCGGAGTCGGAGTCGGAGTCGATGTCGATGTCGGTATCGATGTCTGAGTCTGAGTCGGCGTCGGAGTCGGTGTCGGAGTCGGAGTCGGCGTCGGAGTCGGTGTCGATGTCGGCGTCGGCGTCTGCGTCTGAGTCGGAGTCGATGTCGGAGTCGATGTCGGAGTCGATGTCGGAGTCGATGTCGGAGTCGATGTCGGAGTCGATGTCAGAGTCGGAGTCGATGTCGATGTCTGAGTCGGTATCGATGTCGGCGTCGGAGTCGGTGTCTGTGTCGGCGTCTGCGTCTGTGTCGGCGTCTGCGTCTGTGTCGGCGTCTGCGTCTGTGTCGGAGTCTGCGTCTGTGTCGGAGTCTGCGTCTGTGTCGGCGTCTGTGTCTGTGTCGGCGTCTGCGTCTGTGTCGGAGTCTGCGTCTGAGTCGGCGTCTGAGTCTGTGTCGGCGTCTGCGTCTGAGTCGGAGTCTGCGTCTGAGTCGGAGTCTGCGTCTGTGTCGGCGTCTGCGTCTGTGTCGGAATCTGTGTCTGTGTCGGCGTCTGTGTCTGTGTCGGCGTCTGCCTCGCTTGTTGGGTCTGCTTCTGCATCTGTGGGCACATTCCAGAAGTTTCGGGTCTCCAGGCCGCGGCAGCCGGTCAGCGCGATCAGCAGGGCAGCGATCGTCTTAACCAGGCGGCGAGGAGCAGCTTCGAGCGTGATCATCCGGCTACTCCAGCAGCTCGGGCGGCAGCACCTGCGAGCAGATCCTGCTGAACGACCGGCTCGACACATCGGGCGGCGCATCCCGGTGGTGGATCATCGTGGTGGTGAGCAGATCCTCCGGTTCTCCACCCGAGTAGTGGTCTCTCTGCTGCCTGGCGTGCTCGCGCTCGCCGTAGAGGAACCGGCCGCGATCGTCGTGCACGTACCGGTCGACGGTGCTGCTCTGGAGCGAGCCGCTAATCGATCCGGTTCTGTACTCGGTCTCGACCACGGCGATGCGGCCGTCCGGTCGGTACGACCAGGAGCGGGACCACGACTCCGAGCTGCTCGTGTACTCGGATCCGCTGCTTTCACTGAAGCGCCAGCGCGTGATTCGACCGTGCTCGTCGTAATCGTACGCATTGGCCGTGTGGTTGCCATACGGGGCGGGGCTGCGCAGGTACTCGCCGGCATACCTGCCCGCAGAGTCCCAGTAGTAGTAGCGCCCACCGTATGGATACTCGCAGGCAGGGTACGCGGGCAGGCCGTACTCGCAGACATTGCAGTCGAGGAAGTGTCCGCCGGTCGTGTGCTTGGTGTAGTAGGTGTACGCCGCGTCCTGCCAGTCGTCATCGTGCGAGAAGGACGGACCCTCGTGGCCCGCGGTCAGCCGGACCTCGCACCAGTCGAACAGCGGCACCCCCGACTCGTCGAGGTCCCGCCGCCAACTCGGCACGCCGTCCTCGCATACGATGACCACGGTGCGGCCGTCGTCGGCCTGCACCACCATGCCGCGCGCCTCGCCCTCGACCTCGAGCGCGAGACGCAGCTCCACGGCGGAATCGGAGTCGCCCCTGGCTTCGCTCCCCGCGTCCTCGCCACCGGTGCAGCTCACCAGATGGACAAGGGCTGCGAGCGCGGCGGCAGCGGGTCGCACGTGCCCAAAACGGCGCACACGGGTAGGGTGTGCTGGCGCACTCATTCATCCCTCCCTTTGTGGGGTGTGATCCGCGAGGCAAGACCCATCCCTGCAAGGCGGATGCCGGAACCGTGAATTGGATCAAGATCTGCCGGGTGGCTTTCTGGACAGTGTATTCACTCGGCTTTTCGTGCCAGTCGTATCTCCGCATCCGTGACCTGCTGCAACACGACACCTCGCAAGTATTTCATGATCATATAGTATTTGCAGTTCGCGGAAGCTCTCGTAAGAACTTCTGCGTTCAGGTTGGCAGGGTTTTACCGGTAGCTCAATAAATATCCATGGTTGTTGGCCAAAAGTGAATTAGTTAGATCCGTCCCCATGAGAGTTGAGCCTGCCGCTCTGCGGCTCGACCTGCAGCCCGAAGACCACGCCCGGCCAGACCCGCTGGTGATAGCGCGTGCTGCCGTCGAGGAAGCTGCCCTTGTACAAGCTGAAGTCGAACAGCCCGGCGTCGGAACGGACCTCGGAGATGAGGTACCCGAGCGCCGGTCCGAAGTAGAACGAGAAGCTGTCGCCCAGCCGCACGCCCATGGTGATGCGCAGCTTGGCCATCAGATCCAGCTCGCCGCTGCCCCAGTCGTGCCGGTCGTTGAGCCAGTGCGCCACCAGGTCGATGTCGAAGTACACCGGGTCGAGCTCGAAGTGTCCGCCGATGCCGTGGATGAACGACGACCAGCGCTCGGTGTCGTAGTCGTGATACCCCACGCCGAACAGGCCGTACAGCTTGCGCGTGCCGATCTTGAGGCCCACGTTGACGAAGCCGGTGTCGCTGCTCCAGGCCGTGGGCTCGAGCAGGCCGTCGCCGGCATAGGTCAGCAGGCCCAGGCCCACGCCGTCGTTGCTGTCCGAGATGTTGATCACGCCGAGCTGGAGCCCGCTGGCGTGCCTGGCGTAGTTGAACAGCCCCGAGAGCTGCAGCCCGCTGAACTCGCCGGAGACGATGTTGCCCACGCCGCCGATCTGCACGCCCGAGGTTGCACCGCGGTTGTAGTTGCCGAAGCCTGCGAGCTGGAAGCCGCGGAAGCCGCCCGCCGCGACGTTGCCGAAGCCCGCGGCCTGGATGCCCGAGGCCGCGCCCGTGGTCTTGTTGCCCAGGCCCGCGGCCTGGAACCCGCCGAAGCTGTCGCCGCTCCAGTTGAACAGGCCGGCGACCTGGCCCCCGTGTACCGGGCCCCTTGCGATGTTCCCGGCCCCCGAGAGCTGCGCGCCGTACACCTCGCCACGCGCGTAGTTGAACAGCCCGGAGAACTGCACGCCGCGGACATCGCCCCTGCGCAGCGCGCCCAGGCCGGAGAGCTCGAAGCCGTCGAGGTCGTCGGCCTTGCCGATGAAGTTGAAGGCGAACCTGTGGTTGTGCGGTCCTCTGGCTCCGGTGAAGGTGCTCACGCCCGGCACGAAGCAGGCGGCCACGGGCAGGGACCTCCGCTGCGCCCCGGTCTGCAGCCGGTCCGCGGGCGTGGCCTCGAGCTCCTCCTCGCTAGCGCCCGCCTGCGCCGCCGGCTTGGAGCCTTCGCCGGTGCGGGCTTCTGCCTCGCCGGTCGGCGTGGCAGGTGCGGCAGTTGCAGGGCCTGGCCCGGCCGCGGCCTCGGAGCCGCCGTCCGGGGCTTCGGCCTCGCGAGCGGCGCGCCGCTGCGCCAGCTCTGCCTCGCGCGCAGCGCGCCGCCGTGCCAGCTCGGCCCTGACCTCGGTGTCGCTGATGCCCTCGGCGCGAGCCTTCTTGGCGAACTCCTTGTCTGCGCGCCGCTCGGCGCGGATGCGCTTCTTCTCGGCGCGCTCGAACTCGCGCAGCCGTTTCTTGGCCTCGCGCTGCTGCTCCTTGTACAGCCGGCGCGCCTCGCGGATGTCCCTGGGCTTGGGCTGCTCCTGCGTCGAGGGCTGCGTCGTCACCCCCGGCGGTGCCGGAGCCGCGGCGCCGGGAACGGCCACTGCCGGGCGGCGGGTTCCGCCGCGCGCCACGGCCAGCTCGGCCTCGATCCGGGCCAGCTTCTCGGGCTCGAAGCTGTGCTCCTTGCCCGCGGCCAGGGTGATCTCGCCGCGACGGATCGCGGCCGGCTTCTCCCAGGTCACCTCGTACAGCCCGGGCTCCAGGCCCAGGCTGGTGGCCTGGCCGAAGCGCTTGTCGATCTCGGCCACCAGCCTGCGTCGGGCATCGCGGACCCAGGCGCGACCCTGCAGCTTCTCGCCGAAGACCAGCAGGGCCGCGGTCCCGCGCAGGTCGGTCAGCACCAGGTCGCCGCTGCCCGCGAGCTGGATATCGTAGTTGGGGTGCTGCGGCCCGCCGAGCGTGCTCTGCGTGCGCGCCAGGGTCTCGTGGAAGGCGTGGTGGTACGCCTCGTTGAGCGTGACCCGCCGGTCCTGGCTGGTGTCGGCCGCGCCGCGCAGGCCCGAGACCAGGTAGTGGGTGAAGAAGGATCCGCCCACGCGCTCCGACTCCTGGGCCTGCTCGTCGACCGAGGCCGAGGCGAGGTACGCGTGCCCGCGGACCTGGCTCGACGCGTCCACCAGGAAGGGAGGGCGCCGCTTTCCGCCCTTGCCCCGAGTCAGCGCGCCCGAGGCGCAGGAATCGAGGATCGCGATGCGCACGTCCGCGGGCAGCTCCTTGAGCGCGGCCTTGAGCTCCTGGTACTCGAAGCGCTGGCCCGAGAGCAGCAGGCCCTCCTCGTCGGAGTGGCCGGAGAAGTAGAAGATCAGCTCGATGCGCAGGCCCTGCTGCGCCCGGGCCATGCGGAGCTTGGTCTCGATCATCTTCAGGCCGGAGAGCATGCCGTACCGGTCCGGCTCGAGCAGCAGCACGTGATCCTGGGGCCAGATCCCGCCGAGCTCGCGCAGCACCTTGGCCATCGACTCGGCGTCGGAGTGCGCGTAGCGCAGGACCACCCGGCCCTTGCCGCCGTCGTTGGCGCCGATGATCAGGGCGAAGCGGCGCACCGTGGTGCTTGCCACGCCGGAGCCGTCGGCGGAGGCGGGCCCGGCTGGTTCCTCTGCCATGACAGGGACGCTTCCGAGCGCGAGCGCGACTGCGAGCGCGAGCGCGGATGGCAGGCCGGCGGCCTGGTGCAGGGAGTGGCGTCTCATCGCTGCGCGTCGCCTCCCGTGGCCGGCTGCTTGGCCAGCACGAACTCGACCACCCGCAGGCCCGGGGCCAGGGCCAGCGGGTGGTCGCGGCTCGGTCCCAGGGACCGGGCCGTATCGAGGATCGCGCCGATGTCGATCGGCTTGCTTGCTGTGACGAAGAAGAAACGCTCGAAATTCGGTGCGTCGTCGAGCTCGTACGCGAAGGCGGTGGTGTGCAGGGCCTGGCCCTTGGCGCCCTCGATCGCGCGGAGCCGGGTCGAATGTCCAATGTCCGCGGGCAGATGCAGGGTGACCTCGCCGCGGCCGTCCACGCTGACGATCACGCCGTGCCTGGCCTGGCTCGGCAGGTACCCGACCTGGATCAGGTCGCCCTCGCGGGCGATCGCGCCGCTCTGAAGCCGCTCGATCTCGGTGCCGGTCCCCTTTCGGTGCAGCACCAGCCGCGGATCGCCCTTGGTCGCGTTCCAGATCGCCAGCTCGGCCGGGCCCTTGCCCTGGCCGCCGTCGTCCGCGGGCAGCACCCACACCGCCACCAGCACCGCGGCCGCGGCCAGCGGCGCCGCGATCAGGGCCGGCCGCCAGATCGCTCGGCGCTGCGCCGGGGTGCGCCGCCGCAGCTTCTCGGCCAGAACAGGCACGACCTGCTCGGCCGGGTACTGCTCGAGGATCTCGTCGTTGCTGGCCGCGATCGCGGTCAGCCGGGCCAGCCCGCCGGGCTCGGCCTCGAGCCGCTGCCGCACCTCGGCGGCCCGCTCCGGCGTCAGCTCGCCCAGGGCGAGCTGCTCGACGAGGATCTCGGGTACCCGCTCGGCCATCAGCAGACTCCCTCGAGCTCGCGCAGGCTGGCCTTGAGCCCGCGCAGCCGCTTGCGCACGCCGGACACGGAAAGGCCCACCTGCTCGGCGGTCTGCTCCAGAGTCAGGCCGTCGACCAGGTGCAGCACCGCGATCGTGCTCGACGACTCGGGCTCGCCGCTGAACAGCCGGGCCAGCACGCTGCGCGCGGCCGTGCGCCCGCCCGGCTCGCCGAGCGCGGCGATGCGGTGCAGCAGCTCGTCGTCCGGGCTCTCGGGGTGGCGCCTGCGGGTGCGGATCTTGTTCAGGCAGACATTGGTCGCGATGCGGTACAGCAGGCTCGAAGGCGCCCGGTCCTCGAGGCGCTCCTTGTTGCGGATCAGCTGGACAAAGGTATCCTGCATCGCGTCCAGGGCCTCCTGCTCGTTGCGCAGCAGCGCGCGGCAGCGGCGCAACACCATCGGTCCGTACTGCCGGTAAAGGGCCTCGACGTCTATCGGCACGCCCGGCTCCCGGCGGCTCCTATTGTGATCAACACCACATCACCACCGTACTGTCACCCGGACCACCACAAAACCCGCGGTTCCGGTCACAAGCATAGTCCGGAACCACGGCTGCCCGTCAAGTTCCGGGACGCGGTGGTCCGGGTCGTTCCCCGAGGACGGTGCGCGGCTGAAGACTGAATGCTCCAGGTGGCGTAGATCGGCAAGGATCGGGTGTTCTGCGATCTTTGCCGATCTATACCGATCTCTGTGAGAAATGCACTGTCAGGAGAGCAGATCGTCGAGGCCGGCGATGTGGTGGAAGTAGTCGGCCTTGCGCACTCCGGCGGTCACACCGCTGGCGGAGACGAGGATCCGCTCGATCGTGGTGTTCCGCGGCGCCTTGAGCAGGCGGACCTTGCGCTCGACCTCGTCGATGACCGAGCTCCCGACCGGCCGGCTCTGGAACTTGCACTCGATCACGGTCAACACCCGCCCCTTGCGGCGGACGAGCAGGTCGATCTGCAGTCCGTCGTTGCCGCTGTGCCTGCGGCCGCCCTGCCGGAAGAACGGGCCGTACCCGAGCACCTGGTGAAAGTCGAGGCCGAGGTTGCGGAACAGCCGCGGCAGGTTCTTGATGCACAGCAGCTCGAAGCAGAGACCGAAGTACGAGTCGAGGTTGCCGCCGGTGATCCTATCGAACAGCCCTGTCTTGGTGTTCAGCTCGATCTGGGCTCGATGGGGCTCGATCCAGCGGAGGTAGAATCGCAGCCACTCGTCCCACAGCACGAGCCGGCGCGTCTTCTGTCCCTTGCCTAGCACCGAGGCGGGCGAGAAGGTCCTGACGAAGTCCGCCGTCTCCAGCGTGCGCAGGTACGCGGTCAGCCCGCCACCCGGGGCGAGCCCGAGTCGACTGGCCAGATCGGCCTTGGAGCCGCTCTTCTCGGCGAGCGCCTTGGCGATCCGTTCGTAGGTCCGCGTGACCTTGAAGTGCTCCTTGAATACCGTATCGAATTCATTGAGGAAGAAGCCATGCTGGCTGAAGCAGAGCCGGTCGAGGTTGTCGGCCAGCGAGCGGCTGGGATCGATCTGCTCGAGGTACTTGGGGATCCCGCCGAAGATCATCAGGTGCTGGGCCACCTCGAAGTCCGAGCGTTTGCTCCTGAAGAACCGCTGCGCCTCCCAGGCGGGCAGGGGCGGGAGCTTGATCTCCAGCGTTTTACGATTGTGCAGCGCCCTGGAGTGCACGAGGTGCTTGAGCATGAAGCCGGCGATCGAGCCGCAGAGCACGATGGTGAGCTTCGAGTTCTGTTTCCAGTGGTTGTCCCAGAAGAACTTGAGCAGGGACACCAGCTCGGCTCGTCCAGACGCCATCCAGGGGAACTCGTCGAGCACGACATAGCGCTTGCCCCGACGGATGTGGAAGGTCAGGGTCTCGAAGGCCTCATTCCAGTCCTGGGCCACGGTCAGCGGCGTCCGGGTCTGCGCGGCGAGCTGCTGCAGGAAGTGCTTGATCTGCTTCTTCTGCGAGACACCCTGCAACGCCTCGAAGTGGAGATCGCCCTTGCGGCGGGCGGCCCTGGTCAGCAGGGTGCTCTTGCCCACCCGGCGGCGGCCGTAGAGGATGACCAGCTCGGCCCGTTTCGAGGCGATAGCCTGTTCGAGGAGATCCAGCTCGTATTCGCGCCCGACGAACATGTTTGCATAATAGATCGGCAAAAATCGGTTGTCAAGCGATCTTTGCCGATCTATGTCGTTTCGATATAGATCGGCAAAGACCGAACGTCAGGCAATCTTTGCCGATCTACTCGAACCAGGTCTCCCCGAGCATCTCCTCGGCCAGGGTGGCGATGGCCACGCGGTCCGGCTCGGCCAGCTCGGTCAGCTGCACGCCCACGGTGTAGAAGTACCCGTCCTGCACGCAGGAGCGCACCCGGCCGCAGCAGCGGATGTTGTACGCGCTGTTGGGCAGCATGATCTCGAGGTGGATCCGGGTGTCCTGGTCGTAGGGGAAGGGCGAGCGCAGGCTCACGCCCTCGGCGCTGAGATTGACGGTCTGCTGCAGGGAGTAGTCTTGGCCGTCAGTGCCCTCGGTGTTGCGGATCCACAGCTCCACCGGAATGCGGTCCGTGTCCCTGCGGGTCTCGCCCTGGCGGCGGTCGCTGGGTGTGCGCTCGTCTCCGGGCATGTGGAACTGCTCGCCGCCCCGACGCTCGTGCTCGATTCTGCGATTGGTCATGGTCTGGTCCTCCCGCATTTTCTCTATGAAGAGCCTAAGGGACCGGGATCCTTGCGGTCCATTTTTTTAATGTCGCGCGCTTCGCCTTGCCCGGAGGGCATCGCGATGGTACGGTGCCCTTCGGCTGACAGCCGGAGGTGGCATGAGACGAGCCGAGACCCTGCTGTGGGTGGCATCCCTGCCCCTGCTCGCCGCGGCAGGCTGCGGCGACGGCAAGGGCGGCGCGCCCGATCCCCTGGCCAGCGTGCCGGAGTGGCAGCAGGAGCGGCAGCTGGATTACCTGCAGCAGGCCTGTGCCGAGCCGCTCAACCCGCGCTCGGTGAACCACCTGATCGCCCACCTCACCTGCGAGCAGCGGATCGAGGGCCACACCGTGGCGGCCGGCGTGGTGCCGGACGACGCCTGGGACGGGACCTTTCTCAAGCTGTGGCGGCTGCGCGACACCAGCGACTTCGACATGAACCGCTTGCTCAACCTGCTCTACGCCCACGGCGACCACCCGGCGGTGAGCCCGGCGCTGTGGCAGAAGCTGGAAGACGCGATCCTCGGCTGGAAGTACTGGTTCACCGACCCCACGCCGGTGCGCGAGCACGAGGGCGAGCCCGTGGTCGACATGCAGTGGTACTGGTCGGAGAACCACATCATGATCTGCCACGTCAACGAGTTCCTCGCCGGCCAGAAGTTTCCGGACAGGACCTTCAACACCACGGGCCTGACCGGCGCGCAGCATCAGGAGCGGGCGCGGGAATGGATCCTGGAGTGGCTCGACGAGCGCGCGCGCTGGGGCTTCACCGAGTGGCACTCCAACGTGTACTACAACTGGGACCACCAGCCCCTGCTCGCGCTGGTGGAGTGGTCCGGGGACGAGGAACTGGCGAGGAAGGCCGCGATGGTGCTGGATCTGGTGTGGCTCGACATCGCGCTGCACCATCACCGTGGCACCTTCGGCGCGACCCATGGGCGGAGCTACAGCAAGGACAAGGCCGCGGCCGACACCGAGGACGTGTTCGAGGGCAGCAAGATGCTGTTCGACGACACCGAGCTCGATTACACCGGCGTGGGCGGCACCAGCGCGACGTCCTTTGCCCGCGCGCAGAAGTACGCGCTGCCCTGGGTCATCCGCGAGATCGCACGGTACGACGAGCCCATGGTGGACCGGGAGCGGATGAACCTGCCGCTGGACGTGATGGCTCCGCCCGAGTGGGACGACCCGCTGCCGGATCCGCCGTACGGGCTGACCTATGGCGAGGAGCATCTGCCGCTGTGGTGGTCGATGAGCGCCTTCATGACCTGGCCGCTGCTGCCGCTGTTCCTCGAGACCGCGGACACGTACAACCTGTGGGATGGCCAGTTCAAGGACTATGCCTTTGTCAGGGATTTCATCGGGCCGGTGGCGCCCGAGGACCGCCTCAAGACGATCCACCCGCTGTACTCGCAATTCTGGCCGCTGCTGGCGATGGCCGTGCTCTCCGAGGTCAACACGTACACCTATCGCACCGAGCACTTCATGCTCTGCACGGCCCAGGACTACCGCAAGGGCATCCGCTCCAACCAGGCCCACGCCTGGCAGGCCACGCTCTCCGAGCATGCGCTGGTGTTCGTCACCCATCCGGCGTACCTTCCCGTGCCCGAGGGCGAGCCCATCCCAGACGGCTTCAACTGGCACGACGCGGACGAGCCCGGCCCGGGGTACTGGACCGGCGACGGCGCGCGGCCGCGCTCGGGCCAGCACGAGAACGTGGCGATCCACATCTACGCGCCCCAGTATACGCGCAAGCCGCTGGGCCTGTCCGACTTCGACTATCGCGACGAGACCCATGCGTACTTCCCGCAGGCCCATTTCGACGAGGTGGTGCAGGAGGGGCCGTGGACCTTTGGCAAGAAGGACGGCGGGTTCATCGCCTTGTACTCGCACCAGCCCACGTCCTGGCGTGAGGGCCAGCCAGACCTGTACAAGAACGGCGGCCAGCCCTTTGACCTGGTGGCTGACGGACTTCAGAACGTCTGGATCGTTGAGCTGGGCGACGCGGACGGGTACGCCGACTTCGCGGCCTTCCGGGCGGCCATCTCGGCGGCCGCGGTCACGGTCACCCCGGTGGCGGATCAGGACGGCGACGGGTTCGATGACGGCTTCGACGTGACGTACGATTCGCCGAGCCAGGGCTTGGTCAGCTTCGGCTGGCACGCGCCGCTGACCGTGGCCGGCGAGACCGTGCCCCTGTCCGGGTATGACCGATACGAAAATCCCTTTGTAAACACGCAGTTCGATAGTAAACGCTACGAGATTACATTGGGCGAGAATCGGCTGCTGCTCGACTTCAACGACGACACCCGCAGCGCCACGGCAGCGCTGTAGCTTAGGTGCCAGGCACTTCCATTTTCCATTTTTGAGTGGTAGCTTGAAATCATGCCGCGCGCACCCCGCATCGACGCCCCCGATACCCGACACCATGTGATGAACCGTGGCGCCCGTCGCGCGCCGATCTTTGGCGATGAGAGCCACTGCGGGCTATTCCTCGAGCTCCTCGCCGAGTTGCCCGAGCGCTTCGGCTGTGCGGTCCACGGGTTCGCGCTGATGCCCAATCATTTTCACCTGATGCTCGAGTCCCGGCGCGGCGAGCTCTCGCGAGCCATGGGATACCTCCAGTCCCGCTACGCGGTGCTGGTCAATCGGCACGGTGGCTGGGATGGTCCCCTGTTCCGCGGGCGGTTCCGTAACCGGGTCGTCTGGCACGAGCATCACTGGGTGCACCTGCTGGCTTACCTGCACCTCAACCCCGTGCGAGCCAGGCTCGTCGTGCGCCCCGAACAGGCTGACTGGACGAGTCACCGCTGCTACGTCGGTCTGGACTCGCTGCCCGGCTGGCTGACCACCAGCGAGCTGCTCGAGGCATTTGGTGGAGTGAAGGGCTACCGGCAGTACCTCGCCGACTTACTCGCCAAGCGTGGCGAGGAGCCTGAAGGCTTCGATGCAGTACTGCTTCGTGGACGGACCACCTCGGACGAGGACGTGCGCGAGAGCACTGCCGCTCCGGTGCTGACCGCTCCTCGAGACGCGCTTGGCGAGGTGGCGCGTGCCGCCGGCGTGAAGGTGTCGAGCCTGCGCAAGACGCGGCGCGGGCGGGTCGGGAATCCGGCGCGAGTGGTCGCGGCCTGGTGGCTCGTCCAGGCCAGCGGCCTGACCACGATCGAGGCCGGCAAGAAGCTCGCAATGCGCGCGGCAGACGTGAGCAAGGCAATCTCCAAGGTGCGTGCGCATCGGGAATGCGACGACGCCGTCGGTCGGCTTGTGCGTGCTCTGGAAGAGGGCTGAAAATGGAAAATGGAAGTGCCTGGCGCCTAATCGCCCAATGAACTGGCTGTCGCCGACCTGGATCGCGACGGCGTGATCAACCTGGTGCTGTCCAGTGATTCAGGCCTTGAGCTGTGGTTCCCACCGGTGGCTCCGTTGACGCGCCAGGAGCTGACCGATCTCCCGACCACCACCGTGCCCGTGCAACCGGGGCCGAACAGCTTCAGCGTGGGTCAGGACGTGCAGGAGGTGCATAAGATCGCCGTCCACTTCATGGTCGCCTTCTCCGAGGCGCCGGCCGGATCGGTCACGGCTTCGCTCGGCGCGCCGGACGGCACACCCGTGAGCCTGGGCACGTACTCGAGTTTCGAGCCCTGGCCCGCCTCCGCGCCCACCGAGTGGCGCCTGATCGTCCAGCATCCGGCCACGCCGCCGGACGGGGACCTGAGCACGCTGCTCGGCGTGCAGCCCGGGGGCGACTGGACCCTGGAGTTGCAGAACGACACCGGGCTGACCGGCGAACTGACGCAGTTCCGCGTGCTGACCGTGGGCCGGCTGGCCGGCGTGCCGCTGGGCCACCGTGCGGATCGCGCCGAGACGATAGCACTCGCCTCGGAAACCACGGGCCGCGTGGTGCACGGCACCACGCTCGGCCTGCCCGATGACGCGGACCTCGACTGCGCGGCCACCCACGCCGCAGACCTGGACGGCGACGGCATCAACGACGGCGCACCGGACCGCTTCTACGAGTTCACCATACCCGAGCCAGGCAACACCGTGGACCTCTCGCTGATGGCCTCCTTCGGCGCGGCACTCGAGCTGCGTCAGGGCGCCTGCGAGGACGGGGGAGCGGTACTGGCCTGCGACGATGACGGCGGCTTCGGACCGCATCCGGCGATCAGCGGCCAGGTGCTGTCGCCGGGCACGTACTGCGTGGTGGTGGACGGCGTGTACGACGACGGCGGCACCGCTGCGGATCCGGCGGACGATGTTCTGCCCGGAGGGCCATTCGACCTCTTTATCGAATTTGCCAGCCCGATTCCCTGACTGTGAAGGATGGGCTTGGGGAATCCGGCTTCGGTCGGCTTCCTGCAGGAGCAGTCCGTTGCGTCCGTCCCCTATCTACCGCACGCAGTAGACGTAGGACTGGCCTATCGACTTGTGCAGCGTGGCCATCTCGGCCTTGCGGAAGTCCAGGGTCCATGTGTAGCTCGAGTCTCCCGCCCACTCGGACGACGACAAGAACCGGTTACCCGAGCAGTTGAAATTCCCGGATGCGGGCGCGTAGCAGCCGTTGTCCGGCCCCCCACCCATGTCACATTCCGAGCAGGGCGCGGTGTTACAGGCATCGTCCAGGCAGCTGTCCGTGACCCCGCAGGCGCCGCCGGGCTCGAGCGCGGCGCAGCCCCGTGCCAGCGTGCGAAGCTCTGAGATCGTGGGTAGCCGCCAGTTCGAGAACCCGCCCGTCTCGTTCGTATCGCAGAAGCTGACGGCGTCGTTGTAGAGCATGATCCCGGCCGAGTTCCTCCACATCAGGCCGCTGTTGGGGTCGGTGCAGTACGAGGTCTCGCAGGTCAGCAGGTCGAACTGGCAGTCCGATCCCTCGTGGGTGGGCAGGCACTCGCGGCAGTCGCGATCCGGATCCCAGTTTCCCGGGCACACGTCGCAGCCGGTGCCGGTCCAGTTGTAGCGGCACTCGGTGGTGCTGCACCAGGTGGTGCCCTCGCACTTGAAGTTGCCGCAGTCCAGGTAGATGTCGCCCTGGGGGCAGTAGCTCTGGTCCTGCTCGCCGGTGCAATGCGAATCGTGGTACACGATCGATGTGTCGTAGCCCTCCTGGCAGTACGCGTCATTGCACACCACGCTGCCGTCGCAGGCGCTGTCGTCGTCGACCGTGGTCGACTCGCACTGCTTGCTCGCGTTGCACACGGCGTCCTCGCGCGTGCCCTGGCAGGCGGCCTCGTTGTCGCAGACCGGCGCGGAGCTGTACCCGACCGGGCAGTCGGTGGCGTCGGCGCAGCAGTCGCCCGCGGCGCAGCAGAAGCCGTTCTGGCAGTGCGCGCTGGCGCAGTCGCTCTGCTCGTCGCAGGCCGAGCCCGGATCCAGATCGGTCACGCAGTTTCCGTCGTCGCAGTGCATGCCGTCGCCGCACATCTCGTCGTTCTCGGGATCGGTGCCGCAGTCGGTCTCGCACATGAAGGTGATGGTGTCGCAGGACATGGGCGCGCACTGGTCCTGGTCCGTTTCCGTGCAGCAGACGCCCTCCAGGCAGCACAGCTGGTTGACCACGTCGCAGTACGAGCTGCCGCAGTCGGAGCCCTCGTTGCAGGGGCCGCCGCCGTCGTCGAGCACGCCCACGCAGGCGCCGGTCACGCAGTAGTACCCCGGTGCGCAGAGGAAGTTGTCCTCGATCACGGCGCCGCAGTCGGTCTCGCAGCTCCAGGTGGCGGTGTTGCAGTTGAAGCCGATGCACTGGTCGAGGTCGGCCAGGTTGCAGCAGGTGCCTGAGTTGCAGCAGACTTGGTGGTTGCAGTAGCTGCTGAGGCAGTCGGTGTACGTGGTGCAGGCATGGCCGTTGGGCCAGGGACCGGTGTCGGAGTCCGTGTCGGTGTCGGAGTCCGTGTCGGTGTCGGAGTCCGTGTCGGTGTCGGAGTCCGTGTCGGTGTCGGAGTCCGTGTCGGTGTCGGAGTCCGTGTCGGTGTCGGAGTCCGTGTCAGTGTCGGAGTCCGTGTCGGTGTCGGAGTCCGTGTCGGTGTCGGAGTCCGTGTCGGTGTCGGAGTCCGTGTCGGAGTCCGAGTCCGTGTCGGAGTCCGAGTCCGTGTCGGAATCCGAGTCCGTGTCGGAGTCCGAGTCCGTGTCGGAGTCCGAGTCCGTGTCGGTGTCCGAGTCCGTGTCGGAGTCCGAGTCTGTGTCGGAGTCCGTGTCGGTGTCGGCGTCCGTGTCGGTGTCGGCATCGCCAGCGGTCACGCACTCTCCGTTCACGCACTGCTGCCCCTCACCGCAGTGGGCCACGGTCTCGCAGGCCTTGCCTTCGGTGTCGATCACCGTGCTGCAGCCGCCGAGCAACAGGGCTGCGAGCCCGAGGGGCAGCAACAACCTCATCTGCTTCATCGTCCCGTCCATCACTCGAACCTCACCGCAAGGCTGGCCACTCCACCGCCCCGCACCGGAATCGCCGTTATCGAGGCTGCCGGCGCCTCGTCATCGCCTACCGCGCCCAACACGAACAGCACCACCGTGGCCACGGCTGCGGCCCCGGCCACCCCGAACATCACGTCCGCGGTCAGCGCCTTGGTCTCGGCCGAGTCCTTCAGGTCCCGCCAGTCCGGGCTGCCCTGGTACTCGTCCTGGGCCGAGGAGGCGTCGCTCGAGGCCAGCCCGGCCAGCACGCCGCCCACGCCGCCCACGGCCACGGTCAGCCCCAGGCCGACCCAGGGCAGCACCTCCATCGCGCCGCGGGAGCCATCCCCGGCCGTCAGGCTCTCGCCGGCCGTGTCGGCCTGCTCGATGGCCAGCGTGGCGGTGACCTTGCGCACCAGCCCGGTGAGCGCCTCCACCAGCTGGGTCTCGTCGCGGTCCACGTTCGCGCCGGCGCGATCCACCACCCGGGCATTGTTCACGTCGATCACCTTGACGCTCAGGATGAACTGCTCTCCGACCGCACCGACCGAGGCCGAGGCCAGCAGCTGCACGCCGAGGGCTCCGCCGATCTCGGCCAGGCAGGAGTCGTCCGCACAGCCGGTGAGCTGCACGCGCTGCTCCTCAAGTGTGAGCATCGTGGCGATGTCGCTGCTTCCGAGCACATCCAGTGCGCCCGACTCGTGGAAGGCGTTGAGCAGCACCTCGTCGAGCGTCTTGGCGATCGCCGCATCCAGCCCGGAGTCGACCCGCAGCTCGAGCACCGCGATCTTGGTCCTGGCCTGGGCAGACGCGGAGAGCGTCAAGAAGACCAGCACGCACAGCAACCTACGATGAGTCATCTGTTCTTCCTCGCGAGCATCTGTACTGTGCATTTGAAAATAGCGGAATCGTGTGAGCCTGTCCAGATGTCGTACCGCAGATAATCAGTCACGCGTCGGGCCGGCGCGATCGGTGCCGGCAAGGTTGCCCAGTGGGACAGCTTGGGGGCGGCGAGCGAGGTCTTGTGCCCGCCGTCCTGGCCGCTGTACCCGCAGATGCGGATCTCCACCGGCCCGGAGAGCCCATCGTAGCGCCGCCCAAGACCTGACCGAGGTTGAATTCCGGCTCTACTAGAAGCAACCCTGATCTCATGATGCTGGCATCGGTCCCCTGAACGAACTCTGCCCCATGGCTGCCTGGGCAGCTACGGATCCCAACGGGTTGGAGCTGGGCTTGGTGAGTTCGGTGCAGTCCGTTGCGTCCGGGGAGGGTCGTGTGCGTTGTCGACGAGGTCATTCGGTGGTAGTGTGGCAGCAAGATGTCGGTTGAAGTTTCCGCGCCCGATGATCCCTGCCAGGAGTGCGGGATCTGCTGCCGGGCCTTTGCGCTGCCCCCCTTTGACGCCAACGAGCACATCCGGGCCCCGGACGCGCTGCTCGAGGAGATCGAGGCGTACGCCCGTAGCGACCGGTACAGCGAGAGCAGTCCCTGCCTGTGGCTGGACCCGAGTTCCGGGCGCTGCAGGCACCACGACGTCAGGCCGTGCCTCTGCCGCTGGTTCCCGGCGGGCGGCCAGGCCTGCAATGATCTGCGCGCAGAGGCCGGCTTGAGCCCGGTCGTATCGAGCGCCGCGGCAGCGCCCTAGCCAAGGGCCCGGGGGGGGGCGATGCCGGTGTACTTCGGCAAGAAATACGAGGCCGAGCGCCAGGACGTGCTCGAGCTGCCCTTCGAGTGCAAGGTATGCGGCTTCAAGACCAAAGCGCTGGTGCTCGGGCGCGGGCGCGGTACGGCCAACAGCCCCTTCATGCTCGACAACGACGGCGCAGCGGACCGCGCCAGCGCGGACGCCCACTTTGCGATGACCGACAACGCGTGGATGACTCTGGGCATGGCGCGCTGCCCGCGCTGCCAGGGCAAGCGCGCCGGCCCGTACCTCAGGTTCTTCGTCGTCAGCGCGCTGAAGATGCTGGGCCTGTTCGCCCTGATGGTGCCGGTTGCGTTGCTCACCGGGTATTGCTGGGTGTGGGGTGCGGCCGCGCTCGTGGTGATCGTGTACTACGTGTTCGACGTACACTGGAAGTGGGCCGGCGTGGACAAGCGCGTGGTGTTCCACGAGGTGGAGCAGCGCAAGCGGGAGAAGCGCGCTGGGTCGCGGTGAAGGCCGGGTGCATCTCTTGGGCCGTCCGATTGACATGGTGGGGTGGCGACGGTACCGTGCGACCCGATACCGATTCCGGGGGGCCCGGGCATGAGAGCGACCATCGCCGCCTTTGCCGCGCTCCTGGCCGCGGGCCTGTTCCTCTGGCTCGACGCGCCCGCCCGCGCCCAGGCAAAACGCTGGGAGACCATCACCGACATCGGCGACCAGAAGATCCACAGCCGTGCCGACCGCCCGAGCTCCGGCCGCGGCTCCAGCGGTATCTCCAGCGGCAGCTCCTCGTCGTCCCGCTCGAGCAGCTCGAATGCCAGCTCGAGGCGGTCGAGTTCGCCGATGCGCGTGCAGGGCGGCCCGGGAGGCGATATCCCGTACCAGCAGGCCCGGGCCGACTACTTGAACAAGCTGCGCGAGCTGGACGAGATCCGCGCGGCCTATCGCAACACGAAACCCCCTCCGGAGCCGCCGACCTTCTGGTCCCGGCTGGGAAACGTGCTGCTCGACGTGCCGGTGGCGTTGTTCCTCGCCGGCAGCGGCCTGCTGGTCGGCCTGCTGGTGGGTCGGAGCCGCCGCAAGCGGTAGCCGCTATCCTCCGAGGTCCAGGTCGACCACGATCGGGTCGTGGTCGGAGAGCAGGGTGCCCTCCCAGCTCGGCCTGGCCAGCACGGTCGGGGCCAGGCTCGACTCAGCTTCGCCCAGCGGCTGCAGCCCCCGCCCGGCGAACCAGTCGATCTTCAGCGGCGCCACCCCGTTCCACGGCTTGAGCTTCCAGCGCAGGATCTTCACCGCGAAGCCGGGCAGCATCTCGGTGACCTTGCTCTCGCTCTCGTAGGTTCCCACCTCGTAGCGGGTGGTGCCCACGCCCATCGCGTTGAAGGGCTCGTACTCGAAGCGATGCTCGCGCAGCACGTCGAAGATCACCTTCTCGTAGATCTCGTACGGATGGACATAGCTGTGGATCGCGTGCGGGAATCCGCCGCGCCAGAGCTTGAGCACCAGGTTCCAGATCAGCCGCGGGATCGACTTGGCGTCGTACGTGGTGGTGTTGAAGTCGCCGCCGACCAGCACCCGCTCGCCCAGCCCGTGCTCGTCGATGCGCTGGAGCAGGTCGCGGAGCTGGGCCGCGCGCTGGGCCGAGGACCCGTACGAGTCGAGATGCGCCGCGGCCACGGGCAGGGGCCCCGCGGGCGTGTCGATCTCGGCCCACAGCGCCTTCTTGTGTCCCAGCCGCTTCTCCGAGCTGTGGAACTTGTCGCGGCTGGGCGCCACGGACACGTTCTCGGCGCGGCGTATCGGGTAGCGCGAGAGGATCGCGTTGCCGTGCATGCTCTCGCGGTTGCGCCCCTGCGGGGTGCCGTCGCGCAGGTCGCCGTAGTCCAGGCAGAGGTACGAGTTGCCGAACACCATGTGCAAGCCCAGGTGCCCGGCCAGCTCGGCGGCGATGTCCAGGTTGCCCGAGCGCGACATGCCCAGGTCGACCTCGTTGAGCATCAGCACGTCCGCGCCCTGCAGCTCCGGGGTGGTCACCAGGTACCTCTTGATCCCCTCGAGGTGGATCCCGCGCTGGATGTTCCACGAGGCCACGCGCAGGCCCGGGCCTGCAGAGGGGTGCACGGGCTGGCTCGCGGCCGGCAGGTGCACCAGCGCCCCGGTCACCCGGTCGATCTCGGCCTCGTGTCTGCGAAAGACCTCGGACGTCTCGAGCTTCCTGCGCCTGCGGATCGCGGCGATGGCCGCGATGACCTCGGCCGGCAGGGCAGGGCCCAGCGGCCGCGGGCCGTCGAGCACGACGGCCTCGGTGTCACGGCGGGTGTCGCTCATCTTGTGAGCGTGTTTAACCCAGGGGCGGGGCCGGCGGCAAGCGAGCTAGATCCCCAGCCCGATCGCGATTCCGAACATGGCATTGTTCATCGTGCGCTCGTCCTGGTCCAGGCCGTGCTGGTACCCGCCAAAGGCCTCGGCGTACAGCGCGAAGTAGCGCGACAGGCGCAGCTCGTAGCCCAGCGTGGCCACGCCGCCGATGCTGATCGCGGCGTGCTCGTCGAACACGCGGTGCTCGTCGACCTCGTCATCCTCGCCCGGGGCGCAGCGTGTCGAGCAGGTCCGGCAGGTCCGGTCGCAGCTCTTCCCGTGGTCCTCGAAGTCGGCCTCGGCCACCAGCGCGCCCACTCCGACCGAGAGGCCGAAGTACAGCCCGAAGTCGGTGATGTAGCGGTAGTCCGGGCCCACGTAGTAGTCGGCCACCAGGCCCCAGTCGTTGGTGGTCGTGCCGTCACCGGCCAGCACCGAGCGGGTGGGGCGGGCCAGGGCCTGCATGCGCACGCCCATCAGGTGGTGGTCCTTGATCACCGCGCCCACGCGGAAGGCGCCGCCCGCGCCCTCGAGCGTCTCCGAGTCCCGGCTGGTGACCCGGTTGCCGTCGTCCTCGGTGAGCGCGCCGCCGAGGACCATGAAGTTGAGGTAGAACCTGGGCCGCTTGTGCGTGGCCCAGTACTGCTGCTTGGCCGCGAGCCGCTCGGCGCGGACGCGCTCCTTGGCGGCGCGGCGCTCGGCCCGGATCTGCTCCCGCTGGGCCAGCCGCTCGGAGCGGATGCGCAGCTTCTCGCTGTAGATGCTCTCGCGGGCGCGCAGGCGCTCGAGCCGGATGCGCTCCTTGGAGCGGATGCGCTCGGTGCGGATGCGCTCCTTCTCGGCGCGGCGCTCCTCGCGCAGTCGCAGCTTGCGCTCGCGCGGCGTCTCCGCCTCCGTCAGGGGCTTCGGCGTGACCTGGTCGTCGATCGGCGGGGCCACGGCCTCGCCGATCGCCTCGGCCGCTTGCTCGGCCGCCTCGGCCGCCTGCTCGGCCGCCGCCTCGGCCGCCTCGGCCGCCTCGGCCGCGGCCCGGGCCTCGCGTCGGGCCTTGGCCTGGTCGAGCATCTTCTGCGCCTCTTCCATGGCCTCCTTGGCCAGCTGCTCCATCTCCTCGGCGGTCTTCTCGTCGTCGGCCCGGACCGCGGGCGCGAGGAGCAAGAGCATCGCCAGCATCGCCACCCCATGCTTTGATCGTCTCATCGCAGAACTCCCATCTCATTTGGGGCCGAGACGGCCCCGTGTCGGGACTCTGCTGGTGGAACACCGGGCGCGGCCGGAACTGTCACCGGGCGACGATCCAAGGGCGCTCGGCCGAGATTCCGCTTGAACCCGAGCCGAGGCTGGGCTAACCTCGTGCCGCATCGGGGTGTCCGAGAAACGAAGCCGGGATGACGAGAAAACTCCTTGTTTTGATTGGACTTATCGTCGTCGCCTGCGGCGGCGCCAAGACCCGTCCCGATGCCGCGGCCACGGCGCCCGGAAGCGAGCCCGCGGCCGACACCGGCGAGGCCAGGACCTGCACCCCGATCACGGTCGAGCCGAGCTCGGACCTCTTCGAGCAGCCGCCCTTTCGCGAGGACGAGCAGAACCTGATCTTCAAGGCCTGCTTCGAGGGCGAGGTCAAGGCGCTCAAGGCCGGCCGGCACCGGCAATGCGACCGGGCCGCGGCGCTGGACGAGGCGCGCAAGCTGGCCGTGGAGGAGATCTGCCGCTACCTGGGCACGCGGGTGGAGAGCACGGTCGAGTCGAGCTTCGAAGAGCTGGAGCAGCCGGAAGAGGGTGGCGCGACGGATCCCACGGCGACCCCGGGCCCCGCGGCTGCGGCGGGCACGTCGACCGCAGCGGGCGCCGCGGCTGCAGAGGGCTCTACGGCGGCAACGCCGTCCGCCAGCCAGCCCGGAGCCCGGAGCCCGGAACCCGGAACCGCGGCGGCGGAAGCGGCCGCCACCTCGAAGCAGATGTGGGAGCGCTACCAGTCCCACTTCACCCAGAGCTGCCGCGGCGAGGTGCGCGAGGTCGCCGTGTCGGCCGAGGACTTCGAGATGACGCGCGGCGAGGACTGCCGCGTGACCTGCCGCGCCTGCCTGGCGCTCACCCTGACCCGGGACAAGTTCCACGCCATCCTCGAGGAGCGCGCCGAGCGCACCACCGAGTCGCTGGAGCGGGTGGCCGCGCTGCGCAAGCGGCTCAAGGGCCTCTGGGACATCGCCGGCGAGGCCAACGCCCAGAGCCTGCTCGAGCGGATCAACAGCCTGTACGAGAACGTGGAGACCCAGGAGTTCGACAAGTTCCGCGTGCGCGCCGACGCGCTGGCGCTCGAGCTCGACGAGCTGGTCAAGCAGCGCCGCGACCAGGCGCTGGCCCGCGGCGACGAGGCGCTGCAGCGCTGGCGCGAGCAGAAGGGCAAGAAGGCCAAGGGTGCGCAGGATCACCTGGTGGCCGCGGCCGAGGCGTACCGCGAGGCCCTGGCCGCGGCCGCGAGCCTGACCGGTGAGCCCGAGGTGCGGCTCGACGCGCACGCCAGGCTGGCCCGGGCCGCGCTCGACCTGGAGCGCCTGCAGGAGGCCGAGGAGCATGCCCGCGCGTCGTGGCCCGACATGGGGCAGCCGGCGCCCGAGCGGATCCGCCTGCTGGCCGACGTGCTCTATGCCCGCGGCGAGTTCGACCAGGCCGAGAAGCAGTACCGCGATCTGCTCGAGGTGGCGCCCGACTGCCGGGTGCGGGCCAAGCTGGCCAAGCTCTATCTCGAGGTCCGCTTCTTCCGCAAGTTCGTCGAGGCGCTCGGCGAGGCCGCGGCCTGCGAGAAGGCGCGCGGCGCGGTCGCGGACAAGGCCTGGATGAACCGCCTGGCGCGCTATCACAAGAAGGTCTCCCGTTTCCTCGACAGCGCCGCGTACGGCGCCAACTACATCTTCGCCGACCTCGCCGCCGGGGGCGGGGAGGGCGATCCCCTGTCCGGCGCGGTGATCGAGCGGGCGATCGAGGCGATCAACAGCTTCGGCCTGCTGCGCATCGACCCCGAGGCCAAGGCCGTCGAGACCACGGTGGCGCTCACGCTGGTGGTGGCGCCGACCTTCGAGAAGCACCTGCGCCTGGAGTTGGAGGCCAGGGACAAGCGGCTGGGCACCACCCTGGCCCTGGAGAAGACCAAGCTGGTCCCGGGCGAGGACCGCACGCCGGCCGGGATGCAGGCGCAGATCGTGGCCGCGGTGCGCCGGATGCTGTTCGCCTTCTCGCGCTCGCTGATCGCGGGCGGCGGCGCGCCGGAGCGGCTGCGCGTGGACCTGGGGGTGGACTGATGGCCGAACATCACCTCGTGCGCAAGCTGACCTTCATCGTCGCACCGATCGCGGTGATCGTGCTCGCGGCCGCCGTGCTGGTGACCTGGGTGCTGCCCGCGATGGCCCGCTCCGAGTGCCTGGAGAAGAAGTTCGCCAAGGATCGCATCGCCTGCTGCGTCGAGCTGGGCTCGATGGCTTGCTGCGAGGGCGAAGACGGGCTGAAGACCGGCGAGTGCCAGCGCCTCAAGCAGCGGATCCTGCAGAAGCTGCTCGACGAGGAGGACGCGGATCACGTGATCGAGCTGCCCTAGGCCGCAGGGGCTTCTCAGGTCGTCTACGGTGAACCGCTGTTCATTTTGATCGCACTAATAAGATTGACATATATACGGATTTTTTCCATTCTGTTCATCGAACAGAAACGGAGGGTCACATGAAACGCATCGACCTGCTTGTCATCGTTGTGCTGGCCGTTGTCCTGGCCCTGTGTGGTGCGATGGCCAACTCTGGCTGCAGCAGCGGTTCAGGAGACAGCGACGCGGACACGGACGCGGATACCGATGTCGATACGGATGCTGACACGGACGCGGACAGTGACACGGACACGGACGTGGACACGGACGTGGACACCGACGCGGACACCGACGCGGACACCGACGCGGACACCGACGCGGACACCGACGCGGACACCGACGCGGACACCGACGCGGACACCGACGCGGACACCGACGCGGACACCGACGCGGACACCGACGCCGACACCGACGCTGACACTGACACCGACGCTGACACCGACGCTGACACTGACACCGACGCCGACACGGACACTGACACCGACGAGTGGCCGCCGGCCGAGGACTGGTGGGATGCCGACGGCCAGACCTGCAGCCTGCCCGATTGTGATGAGGACGAATCCATCGGCTGGGATGCCTCGGGCAACTGGGTCCGCACCACGACCACCACGTCCAGCAACTGCGGCGGCACCGTCCAGGCCGTGAATCCCCAGGCCAAGGTGGGCCATGTCGAGGTGTACGATTCGGAGACGCTCGGCTTCATCGGAAGCTGCGGGTACAACGACGACCAGGAGCACATGTCCACGGCCCGCGACGACGTCAGCATCACCTGCGAGGTGAATTCGCAGATCGCCGGTGCCAGCGTCGAGACCTCGGTCGTCACCTGGACCGATACCAAGGGGGAGGGCACGGCCAAGGTCTTTGTCCGTGGCCTGGGATCACTCGATTGCGATATCGAGCTCGACGTGGTGATCGACAGGCAGTAGATCCGCGGTTCAGACCTTTAGCCGCTCGCCTTGCAGCGCGTACGCCAGCGCGATCCCCACGCCAAAGCCCCAGGCCAGGTTGGTCGTGAGGGCGATCCCGAGAATCACAATCACCACGAATAGATCGCGGCGATCCTTCACGTCGAGGATCATCATCGCCAGCTGGCAGCCGGCAAACACGAGCAGCGCGCCGAGCACGGCCAGGGGTAGCAGCCCGAGCAGCTGCGCGGCCTCGTCGCCGACGAGCAGGAACCCGGCCAGGAACAGGCCGCCGATCATCAGGTTGCTACCCGGGGTGCGGGCCCCGAAGCGGTAATGCGCGGCCAGCCCGCCCGCGCCGTGGCACATCGGCATCGCGCCGACCAGCGCGCCCAGCACGTTGGCCAGACCCATGGACAGAGCCAGGGCGCGGTGGGTGGAGCGGCGGCCCTGCTCACCGAAGTATTCCCGGGCCAGGTCGGCCTGGGCCACCACCGCGTTGCCCACGGTCATCGGCAGCTGGGGCAGGGCCAGCACCAGGATCGCCACGGTCAGGTCAGCGCTGGCAGGCCAGCCATAGGGCAGGATCGCGGGCAGGTGCAGCCCGATGTGCACGCCGCCGTCCAGCTGGCGGTACCCGCCGAGCACGAGACCCGCCGCGACCCCGCCGATGACAACGACCAGCGCGGCCGGGATCACGCGATTGTCCAGCAGCAGCATGATCATCATCACTGCCGCGCCGCCGAGCACCACGCCGATCGGCACCGGCCCCAGCGACTGCACCGTGAGGAAGGGCTCGGCCGCGCCCTGGGCCTGCTGCAGCACGGTCTGGCCCAGCATGAAGCGGATGCCCTGCACGAACAGCAGCACGCCCGTGGTCAGCTGCACGCCGCGGACCACGGGACGCGGCACCAGCCTGCCGGCCAGGTCGATCAGGCCGGTCAGGCCGAGCACGAGCATGATCGCGCCCACCATCAGGCCCGCGGTGCTGATCTGCACCGGGGTCAGGGCCATGGCAATCGCGTACGCGCCGATGGCCTTCATCGGCTGCACCGGCACGGTGGTGCGGAAGTACAGTCCGGTCAGCACGTAGAACAGGCCCACCGCGAGCAGCACCGCCGTAGGCTCGAGGCCGTTGATGCGGATCAATCCGATCGCGAGCGGGAGCAGGGTGCCCAGGTCGCCCAGCGAGCCGGCCAGTTCCTGCCGGGTGAAGCACCAGCCCGGACTCTGCTCGCGATCGTCGCTCATCCAGTTCTGGGTACCCCTCACCGCTATCGAAAGTCAATATAACGAATGCGGCGCGGGCGCGGGAGTGGAGAATATGCTACACTCGGGCAACCAATGACGAGAGAGGGAGGTTTCCGTGGAAAGACGCCGTACCCTGCTGGTCCTGCTGCTGATCGCCCTGCTGGCCGTGGCCCTGACGACAGCCTGCGACGAGGAGAGCAGCGGTGACGCGGACAGCGACGCGGACACGGACTCGGATTCGGATTCCGATACGGACTCCGATACTGACACGGACTCCGATACTGACACGGACTCCGATACTGACACGGACTCCGATACTGACACGGACTCCGATACTGACACGGATTCCGATACTGACACGGACTCCGATGTTGACACGGACTCCGATACCGACTCGGACGCTGATGCCGATGGCGATTCCGACGCCGATGCCGACGCAGACACGGATGGTGACGGTGACGGTGACGGTGACGCCGACGCTGACAGCGATGCGGACGCTGACGCCGATGCTGTCGAGGAGCTGACCTGCCCGCCGGACGCGGACGCGGGCAGTGAGCCGCCCATGGTCGGCGGCGTGGTGCTGTGGGAGGCGCAGGATGTGATCGGCTTGCAGGACCGCGGTAACGCGGCCGCGGGCTGGACGTTCCGCGAGACGGTGGAGGAGCGGATCCCGGTGTGGGAGAATGACAAGTGCAAGGCGTACCTCAACGAGGACATCTCGATCGAGCCCAACCCGGATCCCGAGCCGGTGGATTCGCTCGACGCGGGCACGATCGTGATCACCGGCGGGGACCAGGAGATCCGCCTCGAGCGCATCTGGAACGAGGAGCACGGCTTCTGGCACTACCACACGCCGCTGGCCAAGGAGAACGAGTCCGTATTCGATAAAGGGGATACGATCGTGGTCAGCAACGGGGCGGGCGGCGCAGACATCGGGCCCTTCCCGGCCAACTCGGCCAGGGCGCCCGAGGTGCCGGTGGTGCATATCCTCTTCGGGGGGTTGAAGTTCGTGCGCGAGCCCAAGCGCGACCAGGAGATGGAGGTCATCTGGACCGAGGGCCACGAGGAGGATCTGCTGATCAACCTGCTGGCCGTGAACACGATTGGCACCGGCGAAGACGAGAAGATCACCGACAGTCTGGGGATCTACTGCGCGGTCAAGGAGGATGATGTCTGCGGCGTGCTGGAAAAGTGCAGCTACAAGATCCCGGCCGCGGCCATTGCGTACCTGCCCGTGCCCGAGGCCGGCGAGACCTTCGGCGCGATGATCTCGCTGACCCGCGGCTCCGGCTCGGAGCTCGGCAACTGCTGGGCCGAGTCCGGGCTGGCCATGTCTGCCACCGCGATCCAGCCGCTGGAGTTCGAGTAGCCTGACCCTGTCCCTGGACAATCCCGGCCTCCCGGTCCACAATCCGTGCGACTCGAGAGACGGAGGGTACCATGGGGCAGTTCTTTGCCGAGGGCGGTGTGTTCATGTACATCGTGCTGCTGTTCGGCCTCGCCGGCCTGGCGGTGGGCGTGGTGCAGCTGGCGCTGGCGCGAAAGGTCGATCTGGTCCCGCTGATCGTGGGCCTGGTGGTGATCACGATCATCGTCGGCACGCTGGGCAGCTCGGTCGGCATGATCCAGGCCTTCTCCGCGGTGGCGTACGCCGATCCATCCCAGAAGGCGGCCATGCTCGCGGCCGGGATCAGCATCGCGCTGAACACGACCACGTTTGGCTTGATGATGGCCGTGCTGCAGACCCTGCTCGGCGCGATCGCTGCCACGGTGCGGCGGAACACCAAGCCGCTGCAGACGGGCTGAGCGAAAGAAAAGGGCGAACCATGCCCGGAGCCCCGGACGCCGCGCGGATCAAGCGCCACGTGCGCGAGCACTATCGCCGCCTGTTCGGCGGCGAGCTTCAGTCCAGCGTGGAGGTGGCGCGGGGGCCGCAGCTGGCGCGCGCGCTGGGATACCCGGGGTACCTCCAGGCGCTGGTCGGCGAGCTCGACTGGGCCGCCTTTGCGCCCTGCGGCAACCCGCTGCCCCTGCTCGAGCTGACAGCGGGTCAGCGCCTGCTCGATCTGGGCTGCGGCGTGGGCATCGATGCCCTGGCCGTGCGCCTGGAGCACGGCAGCGGGGTGCAGGTGCTGGGCATCGATATCGTGCCCACGGTGCTGCGGCGCGCCTGTCGCCTGGCCCGGCGCATGCTCTCCGACGCGGAAGGCATGTCCTGGCTCTGCGCTGACGCCGAGACGCTGCCCTTCGCCGGGGCCAGCTTTGACGCGGCCTCGCTCAACGGACTGCTCAACCTGGTGCCGGACAAGCCGGCCCTGCTGGCCGAGCTGTTCCGAGTGCTGCGGCCCGGCGGCCAGCTGGTGGTTGCGGACCTGGCGCTGAGTCGGACCTTGCCGGACTACTTCGCCGACGAGCTCGACGCCTGGGCGTGGTGCATGAGCGGGGCCTGCACCGAAGCGGAGCTGGTTGACCTGCTCGCCGATTCGGGATTCGATGGAGTCGAGGTCGAGCAGGAGGAGGAGCTGGATGAGCTGTTCCGTCGCGTGCTGGTGTCGGCGAGGCGGCGCTAGTCTGGTCCTGCTGGTCCTGATCGTTGCGCTCGTCGCGTGCCAGGGCACGGGCAAGCACCGCGGCAACGGCGGGGACGCCGACACGGACGCGGATTCGGACAGCGACACCGACACGGATCTCGACACGGACACGGACCTCGACACGGACGTGGACGTCGACGCGGACACGGACCTCGACACGGACACGGACCTCGACACGGACACGGACCTCGACACGGACACGGACCTCGACACGGACACGGATCTCGATACGGACACGGACCTCGATACGGACACGGATATCGACACCGACACCGAGTCCTGCCCGCGCTACGTCATGGCCCTTGGCGAATCAGCAGTGCAGATCGCCCGCCCCAATCCGGGTGCCTCGGGATGTCCCCACGCCATCGCGCTCGACGCGCCCTGCACGGAGGACGCGGACTGCCCGGGCGGCGACGGCGCGGATCTCGCGCCGCTCTGCGTGGCCGGCAACTGCGCCTTCTGCTGGAACGACGAGCAATGCCCGAACAACACCACCTGCCTCGGCGGCCGCTGCCTGCCCCCCTTCGCGTTTGATTGCCCGAATGCCGGCGCCTGCACCGCGGACTTCTGCCGTCTGGTCCAGACCTCGGAGGAGCCCTGTCCGGTCTGCGTCTGCGACTCGATCTTCGGACACACTTGTGCGACAGACATGGACTGCCAGGTACTGAGCAGCCACCCGTACCGGCGCTGCGTGTACGGCCGCTGCGCCGAGTGCCGAAGCGACGCCGACTGCCAGCACGGCGCTTGCCTGCCGCCGGGCCTGTGCTTCGGCATGCTGCAGCACCCCTCGCTGATCTACGGCACCTGGCTGATCGGCGTGGGCGCGGGCCTGAACCACTTCAGCTACTTCCGCTTCGAGCCGGACGGCACCTTCCGCCGTGGACGCTACACCCCCGAGGGCGGCTGGGACGACGACATCCACCTCGACATGCCATGCTGGCCCGGCGTGGAGCCGCCCGAGTACCCGCTGATCGGCACCTGGGAGCCGGAGGTGACCGCCTCGGCGCATCTGATCCTGCGCGTCTCGCTCAACATCGGCTGCCACGACGGCGCCGGCGGCACCGCCCGCTGGGCGGTGGAGCAGCTTCACGACGACCAGGCGATGTTCCACGACATCGATGAAGACACGTACTGGGAGGCCTTCCGCGCGCCGTCCGACGCCTGCGATCCCGACTTCGGCGAGTGTGTGGTGCCGAGCTACCCCTGATCCGTTCCCAGCGAGGTCACCGCAAACGTACCGGACCCCATGGCCACCAGCCTTCCCGACGCGGTGCGCACCTCCATCTCGCACACGGCCAGGTGCTGGCCCCGGCGCACCAGCCGGCCCGCGGCCCGCAGGTCCTCGCGCTGAACCGGCTCGAGCAGTCGCACCTGCAGCTCCACCGTGGCGATCCAGGTGTCGTACTGCGCTGCGGCCGTGAACCAGCCCGCGTTGTCGAGCAGGGTCGCGATCACGCCGCCGTGGGTATCGTGCAGTGCATGCTCCAGGCCGGGATTGTGCGGCAGGACGAAGACCGCGCGATCCTCGTCGTCGTACGAGAGCACCATGCCGAAGGTCTGCTTGATCGGCGCACGCGAGAACAGCGCCACCAGCTCGGCGCAGCGCTCGCTCCGGTCGTGGCCTTCGGTGCTCACTTGAGCCCTGGCCGCCAGAACACCGGCCCGGTGCCGCCCGAGAGCACGGCCTTCCAGTTCACCGGCGGCGGCGGGCTTGCCGGCCGGGCGATGTGGAAGCCCTGGCCGTACGTGGCTCCGGTGTCGATCACGGCCGCCAGCTCCTCGGGCGTCTCGATGCCCTCGGCCACGGTGCGCGCGCCGAGCTCCTCGCACAGGCGAACGATCGAGGTCACCAGCGTGCGCTGGCGCGTGCTCGTGGGCAGGCCCGCGATCAGCCCGATGTCGAGCTTGACCACGTCGGGCTCGAGCTCGGCGATGTACTTCAGGTTGGAGTATCCCGAGCCCAGGTCGTCCACCGCGAGGAAGATACCCTTGACGCGGATCTCCCGCATCAGGGTCTGGCAGAAGCGGAAGTGCGACAGCGGCACCGACTCGGTGATCTCCACGTACACCGGCTCCTGGTGCGAGAAGATCGCGTCGTCGGCCTGCACCAGCCAGCCCTCGTCGAACTCGTTGGGGTGGATGTTGATGAACAGGGTCTGGTTCGGCGCGTGCTTGCTGGCCATCGCGCGCAGGGCGCGCCCGAGCCTGCCGCACATCCGCTCCTGGATCGCGGCGGCGAGGATCGTCGGCGGATCGTACCACTCGGGTACGGACGAGCGGGCCAGGGCCTCGTGGCCGAACACCTTGCCCGTGCTCAGCTCCACGATCGGCTGGTACACGACCCAGATCCGTTCCTCGTCCAGCGCCTGCTCTACCTGGCTCATGCTGTGAGTGTACTACACCGGCTGCAGAAGCGGTTCAAGTGAATGGGTTTTCGGTGGGGTAGGGCAGCGCCGGCGGCTGCGGCGTGCCCACCATCTCCACGCCGGCCAGGTCGAGGGCGTCGAACAGCACTCCGCCCACGCGATCGAAGGCCACGGCGCCGTGGTGCGGGAAGCCCTGCTCGAGCAGCACGTGGCGGTAGAAGCGCACGAAGTGCGGGATGGCGAAGATGCCGGTACTGCCGAAGGTCTGCGGATCGATGTCGAGCACCTCGCCCTCGGCGAGGTAGCTCATCAGCCGGCAGTCGGGCGTGGACTGCAGGCGGAACAAGGTGATCGGACCGGGGCGGATCTGTCCTTCCAGCGTGCCGCGGGTGATGTCGGGCTCGCCCCCGTCCTCCATCAGCCGGTTCATGATCAACTGATAGCTCATCGCGAAGCTCTTCATGCAGGACGACGTGGTGTTGCCGCAGTGAAAGCCCATGAACAGGTCCTCGCGCGCCGCGCCCTGCAGCTTGGCCTTCTTCGGCAGCACGTCGTCGGGCACGCTGTTGTTGATGTCGAGCAGGGTGGCGGGCAGCTCGCTCGCGCACTGGCAGAGGTACTCGGACAGCGCGCCGTACAGGTCGACCTCGCAGGCCACGGGATAGCCCTTGCCGGCCAGCCGTGAGTTGACATAGCAGGGCACGAAGCCGAACTCGGCCTCGAAGGCGGGCCAGCACTTGTTGGCAAAGGCCGCGAACCCGGCCGGCGCCAGGTTGTCGTCGAGGAAGTCGAGCAGCGCCACCTCGAGCTGGGCCAGCCGCGGCAGCAGGTCGGGGTACGGCGTCTTCGGCCCGAGCTCACGTTTCATCTCGCGGACCACGGCCGCGATTCGGCTCTTCTTCTCACCGGCCTCGCGATAGCGCTGCAGCAGATCGAGCTCGGAGTTCTCCATCACCTCCACGCCCAGGTCGTGCAGCGGCCCGATCGGCGCGTTGCAGGCGTAGAAGTCCTGCGGCCGCGGGCCGAAGCCGAAGAGCTTGAGATTGGACAGCCCGATCACCACGCGGGCGATGTGTTCGAAGCGGGCGATGGCCAGCGCCAGCGGCCCGGGCAGGCCCACGGGCCGCTCCGGGATGTGCAGCGGTATGCGGCGCAGGTTGGCGTTGTAGCTGCAGTTGAGCATGCCGCACAGGGCGTCGCCGCGATCTGCGGCGAGCACCTGCTTGCTCTCCTCGGCCGCGGCGCAGGCCATCACCGGTCCGGGGAAGGTCTCCATCAGCACCGCGGTGGGGCCCTCGGGGCCGAAGTTGCCGAGGTACACCACACAGGCGTCCACGTCCTTGTCGCAGAGCTCCCCGACCGCTTCCAGCGCGTCCTCGTGCGACTCGACGATCACGGAGCAGCGATGCGCGCGCACGCCGATCTTGCGCAGCTCGGCCATCAGCGCCGTGAGCCGGCGGCGGGCCAGCTCGACCGGGAAGCAGTCGCGGCTGACGCCGACCACACCCAGCTTGACCTTCGGCGTGTTTCGTAGCTTCATATCGCCTCCATTCCTGTTGCTGCGCGGCATGCGCGTTGGGTACCATATCCGCCGTACGAATTCCACCGTGGCGGGTCGCCGTTGGGCCCGGCCCGGGGATGTGCTAACCTGGCCCCAACGGAGAGGTCAGGCGATGCGCTTCAGGCTGGTGCTGGGCATGCTCGCGCTTGCCGCGCTGCTCGGGGCGGCCGCGCTGTGGCTGCGCGCGCACGAGAAGAGGTCCGGAGCGGCGGGGCACGCCTCCCGCGATGGCGCTGGCGGCGAGATGGGCCTGGTCGAGTACCTGCTCATGTTCGCGGACGACGAGGCCGAGGGCGCTGCAGAGGACGAGGAACGCGCAGCGCTCGCGGCGGCCGCGGAGACCGGCGCGGTGGTGGCGGGCCGCGTGACCACGGCGGGCGACGGCCTGCCCGTGCGCGGCGCCGAGGTGCTGGTCGAGACCTGCGACGGCAACGAGGGCATCGCCTCGTACCCGGACGGCGCCAGTCCGGACTTCCGGGCCGAGACCGACGGCGGCGGGCAGTACCGCATCAGCGGCATCATGGCCCGCTGTCTGGTGCTGCGCGTCAGCGCCGAGGAAGGTGTGGCGCCGGACCGCAAGCTGAGCGTGGTGCCCTTCGAGATCCGGACGGGCGTGGACTTCGATCTGGCACGGACCGGTGCGCTGGCCGGACGGATCGCTGACGAGGACACCGACGAGGTCGAGGCCGATCGCGTGCCTGACGAGTCGGCGGGTGACGGGTCCGGTGGGGTCCGAAGTAGAGCCAACGCGACACAGCCCTGACCGCGGTTGACAATACTCGCCGAGCGGTTCGGGTTCGAGCGGATGGCCGCCACGCACGACGAGCTACTCGACCGGCCGCGGACCGTGCCGATGTTCCTGCCGCTGGGGGCGATTCCGTACGTCTGACAGGCGGGAATCACCCCTGTTCGGGCTCGCACTCCAAGCTGTTCAACAACTCGGTCGCATCTGCCTCGAGCGCCTGATCCAGGTTGAACTCGGTGCCCGCCCATTTCGCAGCGTAGGTTCTGATGGCTTCATCTAGTTCTTCGCTGGTCATATTGGAGACCTCTGCTCACCTAATGTGCTAGAGATAGTGACATGAGTCAGGTCTCGAACGGAAGCAGCAGGCAGAAACCACCACGACGGACCCGGCTGAAGATCCTGTTCGCCCTCGTGCTGGCGGCGGTCTTGGTGGCAGTCTGGCTCTGGCCCAGGCAACGCAGCGAAACGGCCGGCCGCGGGCGCGAGCGCGGCGGGGCGGCCACCGCGGATCCCGACGACGGGCCCGGCCTGCTGGATTTCCTCTTCGGCGCCAGCAGCGAGGACGAGCCCGGCGAGGGCGCCGAGTTCAAGGAACGCCCGAGCGGCTCGCGCGAGGCGCCCGACGAGGGCGCCGTGGTCAGCGGCCGGGTGCTGCGCGCCGAGGACGGCCTGCCCGTGATGGGCGCGCGGGTGATGGGACGGACGAACCGCAGCCCGCGGGACTGGACCCCCTTTGACGACGACAAGGCCGAGTACCGCGCCGAGACCGACGACGACGGGCGGTACCGCATCCAGGGCATCGACGAGGGCGAGCTGTTCCTGCGGGTGCGGGCGCCGGACCTGGCCGCCGCGGACCAGACGGTCGAGCTCGACGCCTTCGAGATCCGGCGGGGCGTGGATTTCCTGATGGTCGAGTCGGGCGCGGTGGCCGGACGCATCGCGGTCCGGGAGACCGGGGCGCCGGTCAAGGGCTTCCTCGTGCTCGGCGTGTCGCCCCAGGACAAGGGCGGGATCACCGCGACCAGCGACGCCGAGGGGCAGTATCGCATCGACGGCCTGGTGCCGGGGCGCAACGTGGTGATCCCCAGACCCGGCTCCAGCGACTATCGCGTGACCGGCGGCTTCCGCCGGATGTTCCGCGAGGTCGAGATCGAGCCGGGCCAGGTGGTGCGCGGGATCGACTTCGCGGTCTGCCGCGGCGCGGCCGTGGCCGGCCGCGTGACCGAAAAGGGGGAGGAACCGGTGCGCGGCGCCACCCTGTTCGTCCGGCCCGCGTCCGGTGGCGGAGACTTCTTCGGCATGGCCGAGACCGACACCCAGGGCCGCTATCGCGTGGGCGGGCTGCCGGCCGGCGCGCCGGCCGTGGTCCGCGTCAAGCTGACCGGCTTCCGCCCGGACGAGAAGGAGATCACCCTGCCCGGCGACGTGGCCGCGGCCGAGCAGGCCGACTTCGTGCTCGAGCGCGCCTGCACGGCCTCCGGACGGGTGCTCGGTATCTCGCGCGAGCCGCTGGCCGGCGCCGAGGTCAGGGCCGAGGTGCAGCGGGATCCCGCGGAGGTGCACAAGCTCGATCACCGCTCGGTGCGCTTCCACGCGGACGCATCGACGACCTCGGGCGACGACGGCCGCTTCGAGCTCGAGGCGCTGTACGCCGAGCGGTACCGGCTCCTGGGACGGATGGGCGGCTGGGCCGGAACCGTGGAGGGGCCCGAGTTCGGCTGCGAGGCGGGCCAGCGGGTCACCGGCCTGGAGCTGGTGCTCGAGCCGCCCGAGGGCGGCACCATCAGCGGGCAGGTCGTGGACGGCAAGGGCAACCCGGTGCAGGACGCCTCCGTGTCATCGAGCTCGAAGTACGGCTCACCGATGTGGGAGTTGATGAAGCAGGTCTCGGGACAGCTCGCGGCGCGGACCGGCCCTGACGGCCGCTTCCGGCTCGTGGGTCTGCGAGGCGATGCACTGGACCTGTTCGCCAGCCATCCCTTCTATGCCGAGGCCAAGGCCGAGCAGGTGGCCGTCGGCACCCAGGACCTGCTGCTGACTCTGAAGTCGCTGGGCATCATCCGCGGCCGGGTCAGGGTCGAGGGCGATCCCGAGGCCCTGCCGCCGCACTTCCGGGTCGGCACCTGCAAGGCCGACACCGCGGACGCCGAGGCGCGCTGCCTCGAGCGGCGGGGCGTGCTGATCTTTGGCGAGCGCAAGAGCAAGCTCTTCGGCGCGGGCGACGAGGGGCGCTTCGAGCTGCGCGACATCGAGCCCGGCCCGGCCGTGGTCGTGGTCCATGCCGACGGGTACCGGCCCGGCGCGGCCAGGGTCGAGGTGCCCGAGGGCGGGGCGGTCGAGGACGTGGAGATCGCGCTCGGCCCTGGCGCAGCGATCAGCGGCGTGGTCATCGACGCATCGGGTCGGGGCGTGGGCGGCGCCCTGGTGCGCGCGGTGATCGCGACCGATGACAACCGGGAGCGGCTATCGCGGGGCATGGCCGGGACCTTTCACGAGGGCGAGGTCGCCCACTCGGCGTCGGGCGGCGGCTTTCGCATCGCCGGGCTGCGCGAGGGCGACTATCTCGTGGCTGCCCAGCACGCCTCGTACGCCTCGGCCCCGACGGTCAGGGTGGAGCTGTCCGGAGACGGCGAGGTCTCTGGCCTGCGCCTCGAGCTGTCCGAGGGCGGCCGGGTCGAGGGCCGCCTCAGCGAGGGTGGGCGGCCGCAATCCGGACGCAGCGTGATGCTGATGGGACGACGCACCGTGGACAGCGCGGCCACGGACCCGGACGGGCGGTTCGTGCTCGAGCAGGTGCCCGGGGGGCGGTACTCGCTGATGGTGCCCCGGGAGGACGAGCCCTTCCTCAAGCTGCCGCTCGTTGTGCGCAAAGGGGAGGTGACCCGCCTGGACATCGACCTCGGAGCGCTGGGCACGGTGTCCGGGCGGCTCGCGGGTCACGAGCCTGGCCAGGCGCTTGCCCTCTTCCTGCGGCCGCCCGGCGTCCCCGGGATCGGTGAGGGCGAGGCGCTCGCACCGGCGGAGCGCGCCCGTCGGGATCACGAGCTGAGCGTCGGCTTCACCATGGTGCAGCCGGACGGCAGCTTTCGCTTCGATCCGGTGGTGGCAGGGCAATACGTGCTCGAGGTCGTGGCGCGCACGATCCCCGGCGAGGAGCAGCGCGCGGGTTCGCTGGCACGCGATGAGCGCTCCGTGATATGGAGGGAAATCGAGGTTCCGCCCGGCGGCGAGGTCAGGCTGGAGCTGACGATCGAGGCGGACGGCGCGGAGGAGAGTCCATGAGGCATTGGCTGATGATGATCGCGCTCGGGCTGCTGCTCGGCGGCTGCAAGGGCAACCCGGCCGGCGCGGAAGCCGAGGAGTACGAGTACGGCTGGCAGGGCCTGCTCGCCGGTCCGGGCCAGCACGAGGCGGCCTCGTACGATGAGGAGCTGGCCCGTATCGCGCGCATCCGCGACCGCCAGTTCCACGTGTTCATCGCCCACGCCCACGGGGTCAACACCGAGACCAACGCGCCGGACGAGGGCGATAACCGCCAGGTGATCACCGATTTTCTGAACAACACCGACTCCTGGGACTTCGAGGCCGAGACCGGCAAGCAGGTCACCGACGTGATCACGGCCTGGCACAAGGTGGCCGGCATGTACGGCGGCGCCGGCGTGGGCGCGGACGCGTACCGCTACGGTGTGCTGCGCGACCAGCACTACCCCGAGGCCGAGGTCACCCGCGCGCGGGAGATCCTGCTCGCGGCCCTCGACCGGGTGCACATGGCCGTGGCCATTACCGGCAACATCGGCATCGCCCGCGGATTCGCCAACCGCAACTTCGCCGGCGCCGGTGAGGTGGAGACCGTGCCGCTGTTCGACGGCGATGGCAACCCGCTGCCCGAGCCCAAGAACAACGGCACCTGGCGCGAGGACAACTCCGAGGGCAACCAGTACCCCGACTTCAAGTGGGAGGACTCCTGCTCGCGTGACATGATGATCGGCTGGATCATCGGCTGGGGCGCGGCGTGGGAGGTGATCCGCGACGACGAGGACGTCCCGCAGAGCTACCGGGACCGCATGCGCGACGACGCGCGGGTCCTGATGGACAATCTGCGCATGCTGCGCCAGCACGGCGAGGAGCAGTACGACCTCGAACTGCTCGACGCGGACGGGCGGACCACGTACCACGGGTACCTGCACGAGGAGAACATCGACCGGGTGTACACCCCGGGCGTGAAGAACGGCTTCCACGCGATCATGGCGCTGGGCCTGCTGACCACGCTGGAGACCATCGCTGAAGATCCGGACGTGACCAGCTACGTGTACGACGAGATCCTCGGCACCCGCGACTTCATCGGCATCATCGAGGACCAGATGATCCTCGTCGACGTGAGCCTGCAGACCAACTACTCCAACGTGAACATGGCCTTTGACGGCGTGTGGCTGGCCTCGCGCTTCCTGCGCGGCGACGAGTACCGCCGTCGTCTGCGCGAGGCCGCGCGCGACGAGATCTACGCCCGCCGCGAGCGGGACGGCACGCTCAAGCCGCGGCAGCCGATCGAGCAGAGCTGGACCTGGTACGACTGGGTCCATGTCTCGACGCTGTGCGGCGCCGGCGCGGACTCGGGCTGCACCGAGGATATCGACGAGGAGGCCTTGGCCCGCGGGCTGCAGACCATGCACGACATGCCCCAGCCGCCCTTCTTCGAGTTCGAGCGGATCAACTGCGACGAGCAGGAGATCGCCAGCGGCGACTGCACCGCGATCGACGGGACCCATCTCACGGTGCTCGGGTACAAAGGCCGCAACGACAGCCTGATCACCGAGGAGCCGGTGCCGATGCGCATCCGGCCGATCAGCAACTACTACTGGCGCTCCACGCCGTACAGCCCCAACGGTGGAAGCAACGGCGCGGGCATGTACTCGGGCGTGGACTTCCGCCTGGCGTACTGGCTCGCCCGCTGGGTGCGCAGATGATCTACGGGAGACGGGCCGCGGGTTTCCAACCCGCGGTTGCGAGGCGGGCGTCGCTCGCGCTCGCATTTGCGCTTGCATTCGCGCTCGCCGCCTGCTCGGACAGCGGCGCCTCGGGCACCCGGGAGTACGAGTACGACTGGCAGGCCCTGCTCCCCGGCCCGGGGGAGGAGGGCCACGACGCCGCCCTGGAGCGCATCGCGTACCTCCGCGACCGCCAGTTCCACGCCTTCCACGCCTTTGCCCACGGCCTGAGCGTGCCGGTGAGCGTGCCCGACGAGGGCGACAACCGCCAGGTCGTGACCGACTTCCTCGAGAACACGGATTCCTGGGACTTCGAGGCCGAGACGGGCAGGGCGGTTACCGATGTGGTCGGCTCGTGGTGGGGCGTGGCCGGGATGTACGGCGGCGCCGGTGCCGCGGCCGACGCGTACCGCTACGGGGTGCTGCGCGATCAGCACTACCCCGCGGCCGAGGTTGACCGCGCGCGGGCGCTGCTGCTGCCGATCCTCGACATGCTGCACCTGGCCGTGGCCATCACCGGCGGCGAGAGCATCGCCCGCGGCCTGGTGCATCGCGACTTCGACGGCGGCGAGGAGGAGCGCACCGTGCCCCTGTTCGACGGCGACGGCAACCCCCTGCCCGCGGAGAAGGACAACGGCACCTGGCGCGAGGACAACTCGGTGGGCGGCCAGTTCCCGGACTGGCTGTGGAACGATTCCTGCTCGCGGGACATGCTGATCGGCTGGCTCGTGGCGTGGGGCGCGGCGTGGGAGGTGATCCGCGACGACGAGGCCATCCCCCGGAGCTACAAGGACCGCCTGCGCGACGACGCGCGCAGCCTGCTGGCCAACCTGCGGCAGCTGCGTCAGTACGACGAGGAGCAGTACGACCTCGAGCTCGAGGACGCGGACGGACGGACCACGTACCACGGGTACCTGCACGAGAACAACGTCGACCGGGCGTACGTGCCCGGCGTGTACAACGGCTTCCACGCGATCATGGCGCTCGGCACCCTCGCCGTGCTCGAGGCGATCGCTGAAGATCCGGACGCCACGAGCTATCTGTACGACGAGATCATGGGCACGCGCGACTTCGTCGGCGTGGTCGAGGACCACATGATGCTGGTCGATGTGGGGCTGCAGACCAACTATTCCAACGTGAACATGGCGATGGACGGCGTGTGGCTGGCCTCGCGCTTCCTGCGCGGAGACGCGGAGCGTGCACGGCTGCGCGAGGCGGTACGCGACGAGATCTACGCCCGGCGGGAGCGGGACGGCACGCTCAAGGAGCGCCAGCCGGCCGAGCTGAAGTGGACCTGGTACGACTGGGTCTTCGCCGCGATGGCCTGCGACTCGAGCGCCGAGCACGGGTGCTCGCTCGAGGTCGACGCCGCGGCCTTTGGCAACGGCCTGCAAACCCTGCAGGAGCTGCCGGCGCCGCCCTTCTTCAGCTTCGAGATCATCAACTGCGACGAGCAGGAGATCGAATCGGGAGACTGCACGGCCGTGGACGGCACCCATCTCGACGTGCTGGGCCATGTCGGGCGCAACGGCGATCTGATCACGGCCCAGCCGGTGCCGATGCGCGTCCGGCCGCCAAGCGACTTCTACTGGCGCTCCACGCCGTACATGCCCAACGGCGGCAACGACGGCCCGGCGATGTATCCGGGCGTGGACTTCCGCCTGGCGTACTGGTCGGCCCGCTGGGTCCGGAAGTGACCGTGGGGCGCTCCCCCGCGCTCGCGCTCGTGAACGTGCTCGTGATCCTGATCGTGATCGCCCTCGCAATCGCCTCCTGTGCAGACGACAGCCCGGACGTCGATCACGGCCACGATCAAGATCACGAGCGCGTTCACGAGCGCGAGCGCGACGCGGATGCCGCGGATGCGATCGAGGGGGCGGACTGGCCCGAGGGCCTGCCCATCCTCGATCCCTCCCCGTGCAACCTGGCCGAGCCCTTCGATCCCCGGGGCGCGGACCTGGACTACGATCTCGTCACCAGCGGCGACTGGGTGCGGGACAAGAACTTGTACCTGCTGACCCTGCTCGACCGGGTGGGATCGGCGCGAGCGGCGCTGCTTGGCAACGCCGGAGTCGCCGCGATCTCGGCCGCGCGCGAGCAGCGGCTGCGCGAGGCCGCGGCGGGCTGCGGCACGGACACGGACTGTCACGCCGGCAGGCTGCTGTGGACCGACGGGGAGCGGGACGAGGCGGCCGACGCACTGGTCGCCGCACTGATCGATGACGCGCCGCTGGTGGACCTGATCCACGAGCACCTGCGGCCCTCCGGCAGGTTCCAGCTGCACGCCGGGCTGGACGACGCGGCCCTGCTGCGCACGGCCTGGGACGATGCCCTGGCCGGGCTGCGCGGCGCGTACGAGCGGTACGCACGGAGCATGGCGCCCGATACGCTCGACGCGCTGGTGCGGCAGAGCAGCGCGGATCACCCGGGTCCGCTGCTGCTGTTCGAGCCGCTGCTGCACGTGGCGCTGGCCGCGATGGCCGCGGACGGTCGCGACGAGGCCGGGCGGTACGAGCCGCTGGCCGAGGGCGAGAACGCGGCGGCCCTGGCGCGCATCCCGGGCATCGACTGGGACGCCCATGCCTTCAGCGTGATACTTGTGCCCGGGCTCGGTCCGCAAACGCTGGACGAGCCGCTGTCCTCGGGCGGCCGGCTGCACTGCGACCTGGCCGCGGTGCGCTGGAGCGCCGGCCTGGCGCCGCTGATCGCCACCTCGGGCGGCCACGTGCATCCGGATCGCACGCCGTACTGCGAGGCGATCGAGATGAAGCGGTACCTGATGCAGGAGCACGGCGTGCCCGAGGACGCGATCCTGGTCGATCCGCACGCGCGGCACACAACCACCAACCTGCGCAACGTGGCGCGGCTAGTGCTGCGCCACGGCATCCCGCCGGACAAGGCGGCGCTGGCCACCACCAACTGGGCTCAGAACCGATCGATCGGCGGCGGCGGGCTGGCCGATCGCTGCGAGAGTGACCTGGGGTACGTGCCCTTCCGCACCAGCGCCCTGCTGTCGGATAACGATTCCTGCTGGCGGCCGGCCGTGACCGCGCTGTACGCCGATCCCGGGGATCCGCTCGACCCCTGAGCGGCTCTTGGGCCGGCTGATCGGTGTGGATCTCGGGCCGCGGTTTTGATACGCTCCCGGGACATGAAGACGATTATTTTGCAGTGCCGGATTCGTGTGCCCGTGATTGCGTCGCTGCTCGCGACGCTGTCCGTCTTCGCCGCCTGCGCCGGCGACGGCGAGACGGACGCGGCGGCCGACGAGGACGTGTTCACCGAGGACGGCGAGCCGCCCCTCTCCGGACCCGACGGCAAGGCCGACGGCTTCGGCGAGGACGTACCCGCATACGGCGCGCTCTCCGGCGATGCGGACTTCACCGGGGACCTTCAGGTGATGTTCGCGCCCAGCGAACCGGTGGTGACGCTGGAGCTGAAGTGGATCGACTGGGTGCGCGATGCGCGCAAGGCCGACCCGAACGACTACGTCGAGGGCGAGAACCCGTACACCATCGACTATGCGGTGTACACCCTGCGCAACCAGCAGATCGTCGACCACCTCGCCGACGCCGAGGACGACGGGGTCGATGTCCAGATCCTGATCGAGTCGGATCAGCTGGGCAAGGATCGCGCCTACAACACGATCGACGAGTTCATGGCCTTTCGCGGGCACGAGGTGGTGCTGTCCCACAAGGATCTCACCGACGAGAGCCGCGAGACCGCGGACCTGATCGGCATCAAGCACTCGGGCCTGATGCACACCAAGATCCGCATCTTCTCCACGCCCGATGACCGCGTGGTCTTGAGCGGCAGCTTCAATGCGGGCAGCTATGCGCCCTTCAACGACGAGAATATCCACCTGATCCGCAGTCCGTACCTCGCCGAGCGCTACGCCGCGCTGTTCGAGGCGCTGCGGTACGGCGGCCGGGCGCCCAACGCCTGGGACGACGACGAGCCGGTCAACCTGCTCTTCTCGCGGCCGTCATCGGGACTTCGTCCCGGCACACGGATCTTCAACTGGCTCGAGGAAGAGCAGGAGCTGATCCTGCTGATGGTGTACTCGCTGCGCAATATCACCGCGGTCGATCACGGCGAGCGGACCCTGGTCGATATCCTCGCCGACAAGGTGGCCGCCGGCGTGCCGGTGTACGCGATCACGGACAAGAAGCAGTCCGATCAGTACAGCAACGACATCGAGGATCTGCTGCGCGGGGTCGGCGTACCGACCTACGAAGCGCTGAACGAGAGCCAGGTATTCTGCGCGATGCACCACAAGGTGGCGGTGCTCGGCCGAACGCGGATGCGGGTGATCAGCGGCTCGGCCAACTGGACCAAGGGCGGTCTCGGCGCCCGCAACGCGATCTCGCGCAACCAGGAGACCGCGCTGTTCATCGACTCCTCACGGCTGGACGACAACCTCACGGGTCGGCGGTACCTGGCCGAGTGGCTGGCCGTGCTGGAGCGCTATGCGCCCCAGAATGCGGAGCGTGGCGATCCGGGGCCGGATTACGCCACGATCCGTGACCGGCTGCTGGATCTCTCGGACTGGCCGGACCAGCCGGTGCGCTTCACCGTGCTGGCGGCGCACACCGAGGATCCCGCGGAGCAGATCCGCGTACTCGGCGACCACGCGCTGCTCGGTGACTGGGGCGCCACGGATGCGGGGCATCGGCTGGAAGCCGGGATGATCGATCAGACCTCCTGGGCCTCGCCCGAGCCGCTGGATCTGCCGCTGGGCCTGGATTTCGAGTGGAAGTTCGGCGCGTACCTGCCGAGCACCGAGGCGCTGCGCTGGGAGCAGGGCGGCAACCGTCCGGGCCGCGCCGCAGCCGCGTACTTCAGGCCGGAACAGGTGCTGGAGCTGCAGGGGTACTGGCGGTAACGCTCCCCACGATCAGGGGGAGGGCGTCAGCGTGGGCAATCCAGATGCTCGTCCGGCTCCTGCCGGTACGGATCGGTGTTGATGTCCGGACAGTTGGCCTTGATCGCCGCCTTCAGCGCCGTGACCTGATCCCAGTCCAGGGCCATCGGCTCGAAGACCAGCGGCACCGGACCGCTGCCTTTCTCAACCTCGTCGAGCAGTGCGGCGTACAGGCCTTCCGACTCTCCCGTGGCCCACAGCGCCTCGAAGTTGGCCTCGAAGGCATCGACCAGCTGGCCGTACGCCGAGCGGTCGTAGATCGCCATGTTCTCCATCGTGTTGTGCTCGGCGTTGTCTGACAGGTTGTAGCTGCCCGAGGCCAGGATCTTGCCGTCGAAGATCAGGTACTTGTGATGCATCTGCTCGGCATAGTGGTAGTCCCAGCGGTAGCAGTAGTACTTGAAGCGCACCTCCACGCCGGCCTCGTGCAGCTGGTAGCTGAAGTAGAAGCCCTTGTCGAGGCACTTCTGCTGCTTGCTCGTGCTGTCGCCGGCCTCGGCCAGGCAGTCTGAAAGATCGCCCAGCTGCTCGTTGTGATACCACTCGCTGATGTACTCCTGGTTGTCGAGGTACACGCGGATGTCCATCTCGGGGTTGGCCTCGGCCTTGGCCAGCAGCGCCTCGGACACCGGGCGCGAGCGGAGGTGGCCCGAGGCGACGTGGATCGACTCGCTGGCGTTTTCGATCAGCTCGGTCAGCTTGTCCGAGATCTCGTTGTTGCCGCTGACCACCGAGAAGGTCGGGCCGTACGAGGTCACCGAGGTCTTGAAGTTGGCCGAGGTGAACGCCACGTTCGCGGTCGGGTCGTCCGGGATCATCGGCGCCGTGATCGTCTTGTGACCGATCGGCTCGAGATCGCTGTTCCACTCGAAGTCGCGCGAGTTGTCCCACAGGTAGTCGAACTCCTTCTGGTAGCGCAGCATCAGCTCGTCGGATCCGGTGAGGAACACCGTGTTCTCGTCGTACTTGGTGCCCGCCGAGTACGACCAGTTGCCGCTACCAGTGGCCAGCGTGCCGGTGAAGGCCAGGTCGGTCGAGTCCCGCGGGCCGTCGATGATGGCGTACTTGTGATGCATGATCTTGTTCACGTAGCGCACGTCGATGCCCGCGTCCTCGAACTTGGCCGAGCGCGATCCCGCCGGATCCTTGCGATCCTCGTTGGCCGTCTCGAAGATCATCCGCACTGATACGCCGCGTCCGGCCGCGTTCTTCAGCGCGTCCTGGGTCTGCGAGTCGCTGAAGCTGTACATCGCCACGTCGATGGTGTGCTGGGCTCCGGCGAGCAGCTCGTGCACGCGGGCCAGGTGGCTCTCGCTGTAGTACTGGGGCGAGAAGACGACCGAGCTGTCGCGCGGCACGCCGCAGCGATCGGCGACGGCCGCGGAGAGCTGCTCGAAGGCTCGCTTGCCGACCCAGTAGACATCGTCGAGCTCCTCGGCGTCGTCGAAGTAGTCGTCGTCCGCGGTGCCGGGCAGGGCGTCGAGACCGTCGCGGTAGGCCACGATGTTCTTGGCCGCGCGCGTGTGGACGCCGGCCGCCTTGAGCATGTCCACGGTGAGCGTCGGGTCGTTGACCCAGGCCACCAGCTGGCGGATCTGACACTCGCCGTACACCGAGTCGGCCTTGCCGGGATCGAAGGCCTCCTCGTCCTTGCCGTCGGGCGAGCTGTCGCCGGAACTGCATGCGGCCAGCAGTACAATCGGAACCAGAATCCCCGGGCGATCGATGCGCATCGCCACGCTCCTTTCTGCCTCTCTTGCAGTTCGAGCTCTAGCACCGATCCGCGGCAGGATCAACGTTCTGTTGGTCGCGCTGCGACCATATTGAGAAGCGGGCGGCCCGGTGCTAGACTGGGTTCCGGCCTCGGCTGCGGGAGGAGTCTCGATGCGGGCGCTGAGAGTCAACGAGAGAATGCTGATCGCCGGCCTTGCCGCGGCGCTCGGCTGCTCATCGGCGGGAAACCACGGCCCGGAGCTGTTCCCCATCGGCAACAAGAACGTCGAGACCGGCGCGACCCTCGAGTTCGAGGTCACCGCAGTGGACGATGACGGCGACGATCTCGAGTTTCGCCAGCAGTGGAGCCCGACCCCGGCGGCCCCGGGGGCGGTGTTCATGAAGATCGACCGCAACAGCGCCCGCTTCCTCTGGACCCCGATCGCCTCGGACGCCGGGCCGGACGGCGCCGGCATCGAGTACCAGGTCACCTTCACGGCGCATGACGGGACCGACAGCGACACCGAGACGATCACCGTGTTCGTGACGCTGGGCGGGGCCGGCGCCGGTGCGCCGGTGTTCATCACTCCCTCCGACCACGTGCTCGACCTCGACCGGTCGGACCACCTCGGGTTCAAGATCGAGGTGCGCGATCCCGACTCGGCCGAGGTCGATCTGAGCCTGGTCGAGGGCATCGAGGGCGGCGAGTTCACCAGCACGCCGGGCTCCAAGACCGCCAGGTTTTACTGGCAGCCCACCGAGCAGCAGGCCGCCGAGCGGCCGGTGTGGAGCCTGCGGATCAAGGCCGACGATCGGCGCAATCCGTCCGTGTTCCAGGACATCACGATCCTGCTCAAGGGCGGGCAGAAGAAGTGCGAGGGCACGCCGCCCATGCTCGACCACGTCCCGCTGCCCGACCAGCGCGGTGATGGAGACTACACCGTGCTGGTCACCGCGACCGACGCCGAGTCTCGCGTGGCAGCGGTGGACCTGCACTGGAAGCTGGATCGCGGCGATGGCGGAGCAGCATCCGTGCAGACCGTGAGCATGACCCCGGTCCAGGAGTTCACGTGGCAGGGCAGGATCCCCAACCCCGGACTCGCCGCGGGCGGGACCGCGGCGGTCACGTACTACATCTGCGCCCAGGACGACGACGACGCCAGCGGCACCGAGTGCGACCTGCGCGCCTGCACACCGGAGGACGGGGGGTACAGCTTCACGGCGTACCCGGCGGGCAGCACCGAGTGCGTGAACGACGAGCTCGAGGGCAACGACAGCGCGGGCGCGGCCACCGAGGTCGAGCCGGGACTGGACGGCGAGCGCTACTACGACTGGCTGCGGATCTGCCCGGGCGACGAGGACTGGTTTCTCGTCGAGGTGTCGGCCAGTCACCGCATCGAGGCGCTGCTGCTCTACTCCGGCGTCAACGGTGCGCTCACGATGGATCTGCTCGACGAGGAGGGCGGCACCGTGCTGGTCGAGGGCGAGGCCTCTCTCGGCGAGGTGGTGCTCGGCTCGGACGTGTTCGTCGAGGACCGCAGGGTGACGGTCAGGGTGCGCGGCGGCGGGGCCGACGTCGAGGGCGGCTACGACCTGCTGCTGGCCGTGGAGCAGGTCGTGCCCTGCGAGCCGGACGGCCACGAGCCCAACGACGCGCCGGCCGACGCCGGGGCGGTGGCCGAGGGCGAGCACACCGGCCTGACCTGCTGCGGCGACCCGGACTTCTACACGATCGAGCTGCTGCAGGGCGACACGCTGGAGGTGAAGCTGGACTTCGCGCATGCCCAGGGCGATCTGGATCTGTGGATCTTCGACGAGGCCACGGCGACCGGCACGTCCGCGCTCGATTGCAGCAGCAGCCTGGGCTGCGGTATCAGCGAGACCGACGACGAGTCGGTGGTGGTTCCGCTCCTGGATGCCGGGACCTACTACATCGCGGTGGCGCCCTACGAGGGCGCCCGCAACAGCTACGACATGTCCGTGATCGTCACACCGGCAAGCGAGGAGTGCATCGACGACGCCTTCGACACGGGCGGGGAGAGCAACGGCACTCCCGGGGAGGCAACGGCGCTGCTCGGCGACGAGAGCTTCGCCGACCTCGAGCTGTGCCCGGGCGACGAGGACTGGTTTCGCACCGACCTCGACGTCGGCGAGATCCTGCTGGCCGAGATCAGCTTCACCCATGCGGACGGCGACCTCGACTTCAAGCTCTACCGCGACGGCGTGGGTCCGGGGCACCTGCAGGATCACCTGCTCGATCACGGCATGACCCGCAGCGACAACGAGGAGCTCGAGTGGACCGCCGACGAGGCGGGGACGGTCTTTCTGCGAGTGATGGGCTACGGCGGAGCCGGCAACACCTACGGCATGACCGTGCTGGTCGGGCGTTGAGGCCGGCGCAGGTCCCGACGCTGCTGGCCGTGCTCTCGCTCGTCGCGGCGTGCGACAGCGAACCCTCCGAGCTGCCCGAGGACGAGCTGCCCGCGCTCACGGTCGGCCGCGTGGAGCCCTCGACGGTGCTGCCCGGTACCCGCGTGAAGGTCCATGGCTCGGGCTTCGCGGCGGCGACGCTCGACAAGCTGAGCGTGGAGCTGCGCGGGCCGGGGGGCGAGCGGGTGATCGACGCCGAGCGCGAGGGCGACAAGGAGTTCCGCTTCCCGGTCGACGCGGCGTTGTTCGCGGCGCTGGGCGGACCCGGCGAGTTCGCCGGCGCGATGCTGGTACGGGCCGACTACATCGACGGCCGCTACCAGACCGTGGGCGTGAGCCTGGACTGGACCCTGGTCGAGACGCTGACGCCCGCGCTCACTCGCCTGACTCCGCTGGACGGCATCGTGTACCTCGGTACCGAGATCGAGGGCGAGGGCAGCGGGTTCCTGCTGGACGGCGAGGGCGCCACCGCGCTGCATTTCAGCGGGACCTTCCAGGCCGAGGACGCGGCGACACCCGAGCCCTGGAGCGGCGCCTGCGTCGTGGCCGCGGAGCAGCGGGAGCTGCTGCGGGGTCCGCTGTCCGCGGACTGTTTCGGCGTGGCGCCGGGCGTGTTCGAGGGTGAAGTGGCGCCGATCAACCGGCACGGCGACGGAGGCGCCAAGGTGAACGGCGCCGGTCTGAACGGCCTGTCCGTGGAACTGGGACCCACGGTGCTGCTGCGGGTCGAGCCCACCGCGGCCAGCCGCGGGCAGCAGATCCTGCTCGGCGGGCGGGGCTTCGTCGGCGGCTCGGCCACGACCACGGTGCGGCTGGAGGGGAGCTTCACCGACGGCGGGGGCCAGGTGACCGACCTCACCGGCGCCGATGCGCTCGAGATCGTGCCCGAGGTGCTCGCCGGCGACAGCCTGCGTTACGTGCTGCGCCCGGTACCGGACGGGCAGGGCGGCGTCAGCGGGTTCGGTGCCAGCGCCGGGGTGTTGCGCGCCACGGCCACGCCGCTGGTCTATCACACGACGGGCGTGCAGCAGGGCCTGCCCCTGGCCGGCGATCTCGATTTCACCGTGCTGCCCCAGCGGCAGGTGGTGTACGTGAAGTACCTGCCGGGCTTCACCGACACCCTGCGGGACTTCGGACTGCGCGACGTGGAGCACGACATCCGCGAGCGGATCCTCGAGGTGAACCAGCGTGATTATCAGGGCGTGAACGTCAGCTTCGTCACCACGCGGCCCACGGATTTCGTCGAGTACTCGGTGATCGAGGTCGGCGGCGTGGATCCCAACGGGCGCGGGCTGATGGGCCTCGACGCCACCATGGGCAAGGACACCGGCAATCTCGACTTCGATGATGTGATCGGCGGCTTCAACGCCGAGTCACGGGAGAGCGGGCACTACGCGTACGGCGGGGTGTTCATTTCGTCGTACCTCGGATTCAGCCAGAGCGCGGCCGATCCCCTGCCCATCGCCTCGCCGCGCTTCGACGATATCTTCTCCGGCTTCATGCCCGACCGCGGCGGGCAGCCGGCCGAGAGCTGGGAGCTGCAGAGCGGCGCGCGGTCCGAGGCGATCGTCCTGGCGATCCATGCGCTGGGCAGCATGATCGGCAACACGATCTCGCACGAGATCGGGCACACCCTCGGTCTGGCCGCGGGGCCGGACGAGCTGTTCCACAACCCGGTGTCGGCGCCGAACCAGATCATGGACTCGGGAATCGACCGGCCCTTCGAGGAGCGCGCCGAGATCGACGGGCAGGGCCCGGCGGTGTTCACCTACGAGAACCGGGCGTACCTGGAGCACATCCTGCCGGAGTGAGCGGAACGCCGGCGGCTATTCCCTCACGTTGACCCGCTCGACGAGCAGGAAGCGATGGTTGTCGTGGCGCAGGCCCACCAAGCTGCCGTTGCTACCCTCGATCTTGCTGTCGGTCTCCTCGCGGCCCACGAACTCCACGGTCTGCCCCTGCTCTAGGAAGTTGAGCGCCTCGAAGACCTCGAAGCTCGCCGGGATGAAGTGCAGGGCGATCAGCGTGCCCTTGGGCTTCTTCCGCGACTGCCAGTGCGTGCTGCCGTTCTTCATCGGCGCGATCTCGACGATCGCCGGATCGCTGAACTCACCGGTGGTGACCACCGCGTCGTTGGTGATGAAGGGGGCGTTGCTGTCGTACGCCCGGCCGATGTAGCGGAGATCGCCCGTGTGGCTCGTCTCCTCGCCCCATTCGGCCGAGTACGTCACGCCCTCGTACTCGATGGTCCCACCCTCGATGTCCACCGTCATCCCGCGGGCGATGGCGTCGGCGGGCGGGTCGCGGAAGTAGAAGTAGCCTCCCACGACTGCAGCGATGACGAGAATGGCCTTGAGCCACAGACCGTTGTGCAGTCCAGTTGCCATATCCCCCCCCAGGGACTCGATCAGACCTTGTACAAGATGTCCATGTATTTCTCGAGCAGGTCACCGACGATGCTGCGAACCGGCAGGCTGGCGGCCAACCCGTACACTGGGGCCATCCCGTCCTTGTCGCTGGGGTTGGCCTTGACGTACTCGACCGCGGCGCGCAGGTCATCGACGAAGCGCTCGGCCACGCCTTCCTGGGTGTGCCGCAGCGTGACGCAGATGTGCACGCAGGGCGGCCTGTGCAGACCGTTGAGGCTCCAGCCGCGCTTGGTCATGAAGTCCATCATCGCGTAGACATCCAGGCTGTCCGAGGCAAAGGCGATGACCCACAGCGGATCGCCGAGCATGCGGAGCTCGGGGATCGTGCGCAGGCCCTCCTTGATCCTGGTCGCGGTCTCGAGGATCCGCCGGGTCGCGTCGAGGTAGCCCGATTCGCCGAGGCTCATCATCGCGGCCCAGCAGGCCGCGGACAGCGCGCCGGGCCTGCTGCCGGCAAAGGTGGGCGAGAAGTACAGCCCGCCCGGCCACTCGGTGGTCTTGTAGTACTGGAAGTGCCGCAGCTCGTGGCCGCGGTACAGCACCACCGACGTGCCCTTGGCCGCGTACCCGTACTTGTGCGTGTCCGCCGACATCGAGGTCACGCCGGGCAGGCGGAAGTCGATGGGCGGCACCGGGTAGCCCAGCTTCTCGGCCCAGGGCAGCACGAAGCCGCCGAGGCAGGCGTCGGTGTGGAAGCCGATCTTCTTCTTCCGGGCGAACTCGGAGAGCTCCTCGATCGGATCGATCACGCCGTGCGGAAAGGCCGGCGACGAGCCCACGATCACGATCGTGTTGCGGTTGACCGCCTTCTTCATCGCGCGGGCGTCGCCGCGGAAGTCCGGCCCCACGGGCACCTTGATCTGCTTGATCCGGAAGTACTGCGAGGCCTTGTCGAATGCGGCGTGGGCCGTGGTCGGCAGCACCATGTTGGGTCTGAACACGCCGCGGTTCACGCGGGCGTGATCGCGGTACGCCTTCATCGCCAGCAGGATGCTCTCGGTGCCGCCCGAGGACACGCAGCCGCAGATCTCGCGCTCGGGATCGCCCTGCGCGCCGACGGCGCCGGCGCCCAGCATCTGCGCGGTCATCGAGACGATCTCGGCCTCGTACTTGTTGGTGCTGGGCCACAGGTCCGAGTGCAGTGGGTTGCTCTGCGAGTTGATCGCGTACACCTTGTTGAGGAAGTCGATGTGCTTGTTGTCGCCGTGATACACCGCGCCCGAGACGAACCCGTCGCGCCACTTGGACTCCTCGATCTCGCCCATGGCCTTCATCTCGTCGAGGATCGCCTTGTGCGTGCGGCCCTTCTCCGGCATTCGCGGGTAGCTGGGGAAGCGGTCGCGGTACGGCTTGATCATCGCTTCCAGCTCGTTGCCGATGCTCTCGAACTCCTTGTGCAGCCGATCGCGGACAAGGGGCAGCTTCTTCAGCAGGGCAAAGGCCGCGGTGGCGATGCGCGGGTTGATCTTGCCGGCGTAGCGTTCGATCTGCTCGAGCCTGTCTGGATCCATCTCGTCTCCGGGAGTGGTTCTCCTAGCTCGCGTTGAGCCGGGCGTGGATGCGTTTGTTCTTCTTGTACACTGTGAGGAACTCGCCGAACAGCTCGTCGTAGATCCCTCGGTTGTCCGGATTCGGCGCGTACTCCTGCTCGACTGCGATCCCTTCCGCGACCTCGTCCAGCCCGGTCAGCTCGAGACCCATCGCGCCCTGCAGACCGGCGCCGCGGACGTTGGCCTCGATCGGATCCCTGACCTGGCGGATCGTGCGGTCGAAGACGTCGGCGAAGATCTGGCACCATACCGCCGAGTTGGCGCCGCCGCCGATGTAGTGGATCGGGTTCATCTCGCGGCCGCAGAACTTCTCGAGGTAGCCCAGCAGCCACTTGCTGTTGTACGCCACGCCCTCGAAGATCGATCGCGCCAGGTGGGCGCGGGTGGTCTTGAGCGAGACGTTGTAGAACCCACCGCGCACGCTGTGGTCATCGACGGGCGTGCGCTCGCCGTAGAGCCAGGGCAGGAACAGCACCTTGTCCGAACCCGGCGGCGCGGCCGCGGCGATTGCGTTGAGGCCCTGGTAGTAGTCGGGCCGCTCGCCCTTGGCGGCCAGGGCGTCGTCGCTGAAGAGGATGTTGTCGCGGAAGAACTTGACGCAGGCGCCCGCGGTCTCCTGCTCGTTGGCCACGAAGTAGCGCCCCGGGATCGCCGAGGGCAGCGCGGCCATGCTGTGCAGCAGGCTGGTCTTCTTGAAGGGCACGTGGCAGGTGAGCCAGGACGAGGTGCCCACGTAGAGGTGGCTCTCGAAGTCGCGCACCGCGCCCGAGCCCAGGGCCGCACCCGGCACGTCGGGCGTGCCGGACACCACCGGCACGCCGGCCGGGATGCCCAGCTCCTCTGCCGCGGCAGGGCGCAGCTTGCCCACCACCGCGGCCACCGGCGTGAGCTCGGGCAGCTTGTCCGGATCGATGCCGGACCAGCGGAGCAGCTTGGGGCTGTACGTGACATCGGTGATGTCGCGGTTGTCGGTGACCCAGTGCAGGGTGATCGAATCGAAAGAGCTGCCGTACTCGCCGGTGAGCCTGAGGTTGAGATAGTCCTTGGGCTCGAGGAACTTGTACGTCCTGTCGTAGATCTCGGGGTGCTCGTTCTTGAGCCAGAGGATGTGGGCGATCGGATCCTTGCCCGAGCGGGTGGGCACGCCGCCGGTGAGCTTGATCCAGCGGCGCAGCTTGGCGATGCTGTAGCCCTCGATCGTCATCGGCCCGTCGACCATCTCGCGGATGTACCTCGCTCCGCGCGAGTCCATCCAGATGATGGCGTTGAACAGCGGCTCCCCGTCCGGGCCCACGGCCACGGTGCCCGACCACTGGCTGGTGCAGCACACGCCGGCCACGTCCGAAACCGGAACCAGGCCGCGCGCCATCAGCCTGCTGCTCGCCGTGGTGATGGCCTGCCACCAGTCCGCGGGCTTCTGCTCGGCGCCGCCGCCGGGGAGCAGGATCAGCGGGGTCTCCTCGAACTCGTGGGCCAGCACCTCGCCGCGAGTGGTGACCAGGGCCACCTTGGGGCCGCCGGTGCCGAGGTCCACGGCGAGGATGCACTTGCCCTTGGCTTCGCTCATGGTGCTCCTGGAATAGCGCAGGATGGGCCGGGGGGCAAGCTAGTCCGCCATCTTGAACACGAAGGGGTAGGTCACCACCACCACGCCCCCACCCTTGGGCCTGGGGAAGCGCAGGCGCTTGATCACGCGCAGCACGCACTCGGTGGTCTTGGGCCAGGCCAGGGTGTCCTGGGCGGCGTTGGCGCTGGTGACCCGGCCTTCGGGGCCGATCACCATGCGCACCGCGATCTTGCCGGCCAGCGGGGGGCTGACCTGCAGGTCGCGCTCGTAGCAGTACCTGATCTGGTTGAGGTGGCGGCGGATCACCCGCTGGATCACGGTCCGGTCCAGCGAGCCCATCACCGTGGCCGCGCCCGGGGCGATCTTCGGCCGAACCCGGGCGTCTCCGATCGACTGGATGTCGTCGATCGTCGAGGTCGACGCCGAGCCGCAGCTGTTGCGGTTGCGCGGCCCCGTGCCGATGCCGATGCTGCCGAGGCCCATGCCACCGCGGCCGGAAAGGTCCGGCTCGGCAAGGCGCTGCGCCTCGGCTCTCTCGCGGATCAGCCGAATCAGCTCGTCCGCGGACGGGTCCGCCTCGATCGGCACGGTCCAGGTCGCGTCCGGGAACAGCGTGCGCGTCATGCCCGAGTCCTCTCGCAGCTCCCCTGTGGCCTCGAGCACGGTCACCAGGTCCTGCACCGTGGCTCCGCCGCTGCCGCGGAGTGCGACCGCGGTCTCGTCCGGAAACTGCTCCTTGATCTGGACCAGCTTGCTTCGCAGCGCCTCGAGGTCGGGTTTGCCAGCGGTTGGCGGGATCGGCTCGAGCGTGCCGCCGGTTCCGCTGACGCTGAGCGCGTGGCCCTCGAGCTCGACGCGCAGGCCGAGCGGCGTGCGCTCGGTCTCGGTGGCGAGGCTGGTCACCCGGGGATCCGGTCCCGGCGAGATCGGCACCACCCGGCCGCGATCCCGGGCCTCCACGGCGCGGACGTACTCGCCGAGCAGGCCGAGCTGGTCGAGCAGCTGCGCCTGCTGCGGATCAGGACTGCGTCTCTCCTCGGGATCGCGGACCAGCATTCTGAGTCGCGCATTGCCGGCCTCGCGCATGACCCGCAGCAGCGGCTCCAGCTCGCTCGCCTTTGTGCGGCCGTCCACGGCCAGGGCCACGCTGCCCAGCTTGGGCAGCTCCTTGTCCGCGTCCGGGGGGACGGCGCCGCGGATCAGCCACTCCATGTGGCGCACGCCGCCGGTTGGCCCGGCTTCGGCGCGCTGGCGCAGGCGCTCGACGAGCTTCTTCACCGCCGCGGCGTCGCCGATGCTGCCGATGCGCTGGCCGTCGAGCGTGAGCGCGCTGCCGTGCACGACCAGCAGCGGCTCCTCGCCGGTCGGCCGTTCGGCACTGCGGCTCGTGGGCAGCTCCAGCCCGGCCGGCATCTCGGTCTTCAGGTTCGCGGTGAGCGCGCGCAGGCCCGCGGGCAGGCTCTGTTGGTACCACACGTCCACACCGATCACCGCGATCGCCAGCCCGAGCACCAGGATCGCGTCGTACGCGCGCTTGCGCAGCCAGTCGCCCAGACCGTCGGACGCGGCCCAGACCACGATCAGCCCCACCACCAGCATCGCGGCAGCAAAGATCAGCACCGCCCGCAACGTGCCCGCCGAGTCCGCGCCCGAGGCCAGCAGGGCCAGCTTCATCTCGGGCGGCGCATGGGACAGCGCCGCGAACACCTCGGACATCTGCCGCGAGGCGATCGCCAGCCCCTGCCCGGCGAGCGCGAGCACCCCGCCCAGGGCGCAGAGGATTGCGCCGGGAGTGGCGATGGCGCGCAGACCCTCGTCGGCGCCCGTGGAAAGGCGCCATGCCGCTCGCGCGCCGAACGCCATCAGCACCACCACGCCGACGCCGACCAGCGTGAGCCACACCGACGTGGCCACCAGGGACGGGCCGAGATCGGGAGCGAAGGCCAGCGCCACCGCGGCCGCGGTCACGACGCCCAGACCACCGGCAACGCCCACGATCAGCGCCAGCGGCGGGGCCGACTCGATCCGCTCCGAGGGGACCTTTCGCGCGCGCACATGCAGTCCCATGGCCGCGACCGCCACCAGCGGCAGGCCGGCCAGGCCGGCCACCACCAGAGCGAACTGCCGCGGATTCTCGGCGATGCCCAGGGCCGCGCCGTACAGCTCCAGTGCCATGTCGCCGGCCGCGTACGCCACGGCCTGGTTGGCGTGCATCATGCCCACTGCTGCGCCGGCCGTGCCCACCAGCAGCGTGATCGCCGGCGCCAGCAGGTGCAGGAAGGCCGGCAGCGGGCGGTACAGATGCACCAGGCCCAGGGATAGCCCGGCCGCGGTCTGCACGAGCACCATCAGCCCGATCAGGAACATGAAGGCGCCGCCCTCCTGGAACCAGTGGCTGAACCCGTACCCGCTGCCCGCGAGCAGCGCGGCCGCGACCCAGGCGCCGAGGAAGGCCAAGGCGTGGAGCAGCATCACCACCAGGACCGGGCCGGCGCCGGGTCCGGTCCTCGCCGGCGGCGTGTAGGCTGGTATCGGCTGGTCCATCATCCCTCCCCGAGGCGCGCGTCGTGCGCCTGGAGCACCCGCGCCGCGTTCTCGCCGAGCACGCCGCGGATCTCCTGCTCGGCCCAGCCGCGGCGCATCAGCTCCGCGGTGATGTTCCCCAGGCACGAGACGTCCTCCAGCCCCTCGACTGGCATGATCAGGCCGTCAAAGTCGCTGCCCAGGGCGACGTGGCGGGCGCCGACCAGGTTGCGTACGTGCTCCATGTGATCGACCACGGCGGCCACGTTGCGCGATCCCGGGGGCGCGAGGAAGTTTCCGGTGAAGATGATGCCGATCGCCCCGTCCGTGTCGGCCACGGCGCGCACCTGCTCGTCGGTCAGGTTGCGCCACAGGTCCAGCACGCCGCAGATTCCGGTGTGGCTGACGATCACCGGGCCCGCGGCGAGCCGTGTTGCGTCGAGAAAGGCCTGCCGGCCCACGTGCGCCAGGTCCACGATCATGCCGCAGCGGTTCATCTCGGCGATCAGCTCGTGGCCCGGGCCGGGCAGGGGGCCGTGGTTGTCCGAGCCCGGCCCCTTGGCTGCCGGCGCGAAGCGGTTGCCCGAGAAGTGGGCCAGGCCGAGGTAGCGCACGCCGGCCCGGGTGAGATCGTGCACCCGCGACGGGTCGCCCTCCAGGTGGTGCGCACCCTCTGCGCCCATGAAGGCCGCGATGTGCCCATCGCGATGCGCGGCGCGCAGGTCTGCGGCGGTGCGGGCCATGCGCATCCGTCCGTCGGTGCGCGCCACGGCGTGTTGCAGGCGCCGGATCTCGGTGTGCACGCGCCGGTAGCAGCCGCGCTCCGGGACCGACAGCGAGACCAGGCCGAAGAACTGCCCGGTCATCCCGCCCGCGATCATGCGCGGCAGGTCGGTGTGCCAGAAGCCGAAGTGGTTCGGTAGGTGGAAGCGGTGGCGCCGCTCCAGGCGCAGGCCCGTGGCGCGCATCGTGATCAGCACGTCGTTGTGCAGGTCCACGACCAGGGCGTCGCGGTGCAGGGCTTCGGCGTCCGAGAGCAGGCCTGGGTCCATTGTCACGTCACTTCAGCAGGTCGTTGATCGCGCTCTCCATATCCGTGTCCTCGAACCAGGTCTGCGCCTCCTCGATGATGCCTTGCTGGTTGATCAGGTACGCGCAGTTGGGGCAGGGGCCGTACGTGCACCACACCGGGTTGTTGAGCGGGCGCGGCGTCAGGTCGTCGACCACCAGGTGCTGATCGCCCTCGAGCAGCGGCTCGATGTCCGTCGCGTTGGCCACGCGGCCGTCATAGGTGCGGGGCTGGCCCTTGGTGCTGTGGTCGTGCTCCCACACCTGGCCGCGGTACGGGCTGACGTCCGGGGCCTGGGGATGTGGCTCGATCACGTACACGTGGAGGAAGTGGACGTGGTCCTCGTACTTGGAGTCGGCGTCGAACTGCTTTCTGGCCAGGTCGTTGAGCGCAGGCACGCTGCGCTGGTACGGCGGTCACGTGTACGCCCCGGTCACCAGCAGCACCGGCTTGGTGAGCAGCAGGTTGGAGAGGGTGTACGGCGTGCCGTGCACGTCCTGCAGCGTGAACTCCACGGCCGGGTCGCCCACGCGGAGGCCGGTCTTGAGGCCGCAATTGTTGTCCGGGTCGAACTCCACGGCCGGCCAGTCGAAGCAGTTGGAGACCAGCGCATCGGAGAGCTGGGGGCCGGTGTCGGTGTCTGTGTCTGCGTCGGAGTCGGCGTCGGTGTCGGAGTCGGAGTCGGCGTCGGAGTCGGAGTCCGCGTCGGAGTCAGCGTCGGAGTCAGCGTCGGAGTCAGCGTCGGAGTCCGCGTCGGAGTCCGCGTCGGAGTCCGCGTCGGAGTCCGCGTCGGAGTCCGCGTCGGAGTCCGCGTCAGTGTCCGCGTCGCCGCCAGAGCCGTCATCGCATCCAACGCCTGCCAGGGGCCAGAACATGATCAGGCCAACCAGCAGCAGTGCGGCTCTACTGCGCACCGAGATCATCCAGCCTCCCTGTGTCTGCGCAGCGATACTAGCCGAAGCCTGGAATCGTCGCAACAGGCTGACCCACGTACTTTCAGGCTCGAGACCTTTCCGCGGGCTGCAAGCCCGCGGTCAGGATTCTCCGGAAGCCCGCCTTGCTGCGGGCTGGGCGCTGAGCCCGCCGGACTTGGGCCGAAGGCCCGCCCTGACCGCGCGCTTCAGCGCGCGGCGTGTCTTGCGCAGCGATTCTACCTTCGTTAGGCTTGTCTCGCGCTGGAGGGACGACGATGCGGCGAAGCTGGCTCACAGCCTGTCTCGTGCTACTGCTCGCCTGCGACTCGGACTCTGGCAACGGCGGTCCCCGGCCCGATCCCGAGGAGATCCCGGGCACCCAGGTCCGCTTCGATCTCTCGGGCGACGCCGGCTTCTTCGACGCGCCCTTCCCGATCGGCCTGCGCGACAACCACGACGGCACGATCGACATGCGCGGCTTCCCCAATCCCGCGCGCAAGCCGCTGGTGCGCGATCTGCTCGTCGCGATGGAGAGCGGCCACGCCAGCGGCTTCGGCACCAACTCGGCGGTGTACCTGCCCTTTGACGGCCCGCTGGACGCAGCCGGCCTGCCGGCCGACGCTGCCGCATCCGTGGCCGCGGACAGCTCGGTGTTCCTGGTGAACGTGCATCCGGGCTCGCCCGAGCTCGATCGGCGCACGCCGGTGTGGGTCGCCTTCAAGGCCGAGGCCGAGACGTACTCGCCGGCCAACCTGCTCTCGGTGCTTCCGAGGCCCGGTGCCACGCTGCGTCCCGGCACGCTGTACGCGGCCGTGGTGCTCGACTCGGTGCGTGACGCCGACGGCGAGCCGCTGGGCAGCCCGCTGGCCTTCGAGACCTTCAAGGCGCGGCGCTACCCCGAGTCCGTTCCGCTGGGACTGCTGGGCCAGGACTTCGACCGCCTGTGGGAGCACCTGGACCGCGCCGGCATCGAGAGGACCCGCGTCCGCGGCGCCACCGTGTTCCGCACCGGCGACCCGCTGGCTCAGCTGCGTGCCCTGCGCGACCACGCGCGGTCTCGCGGCGTGCCGGCCGCGAGCGGGCTGAAGCAGATCGGCGACTACGAGAAGTACTGTGTGGTCGAAGGCAATCTCACGGTGCCGATCTTCCAGGACGGCGAGCGGCGCTACTACGACGGCGGCGGCGAGATCCGCTTCGACGAGAGCGGCGCGCCGGTGGTGCAGTGGGAGGAGCAGATCCGGTTCTCGGTCACGATCCCCAAGCAGGGCATGCCGGCCGCGGGATTCTCGCTGCTGGTGTACGCGCCGGGCCAGGGCGGCTCGTACCTGCAGGCCGTGGAGCGCGGCACCTTTGCCGAGCAGGACGCGGGCGTGCCCGACCGCGGGCCCGCGTACTTCCTCGCCGACGTGGGCATCGCCGTGATCAACATCGAGGCACCGCTGACCGGACCGCGCAACCCCAACGGCCAGACCGACGGGCTCGACTTCTTCAACATCGGCAACCCGGTGGCCTTCCGCGACAACTTCCGCCAGTCCGCGGTGGACTACGTGAGCCTGCTCTCGATGGCCGAGGGTCTGGAGATCGACGCTGCGCTCTGTCCGGGAGCGGACGGCGGCGGCGGGAGCTTCGTCTTCGACGACGACCAGCGCTTCCTGTACGGCCACTCCACCGGCGCCAGCGTGGGCTCGCTCGTGCTGGGCCTCGAGACGCGGCTGCGCGCCGGTCTGCTCTCGGGCACGGGTGGGTCGTGGCTGTACAACCTGACGATCAAGTCCGAGCCGCTGGACTTCGGCTTCCTGGTCGAGACCCTGCTGGGGTACGAGGCGGGCGACGACGTGGACCTGCACGACCCGGCGCTGAACCTGGCGCAGACCTTCTGGGAGTGCATCGAGCCGATGAACTGGGCGCGGATCTGGGCCCGCGAGCCGCTCGATGGCGCGGCGCCGCGCGACGTCCTCGTGATCGAGGGCGTGATCGACGGGTACTTCTTGCCCGAGATGAACAACGCACTCGCCCTCGCCGCGCCGCTGCAGCCGGTACGGCCGATCGTGGACGACTCGATGCTCGACGCCCTGGAGCTCGCCGGCCTCGGAGCGCTCGACGCACCGGCGAGCGGCAACCTTGTTGTGGGGTCAACCCGGGTCTCGCAGCTGCTGCTCCAGTTCGAGCAGCCCGAGGGCATCTCGGGGCACTACGTGCCCTTCGAGTCGCCCCAGGCCAAGTACCAGTACCGCTGCTTCTTCGACTCGCTGCTGGGCGAGGGTGGCGCGGCCGCGGTGTTCGCGGCGAATTCGGATCCGCTGGCCGCCTGCCCCTGAATCGCAGGCCCTGTAACGCGGCAGATGTTGCCTTCCCCTCGCCACTCGGATAGTAGAGAGTGAATTCGTTGGGGTGGCCGTGCGTCGGAGCACGAGACCAGCCCGGGGAGGCGAGATGAGGGTCATGTTGGGCCGGCTTCTGGTTCTGTTGCTTGTTGTTGGTCTGGTATCCGCGTGCACGAATGGCGGAGGCGACTCGGACAGTGACACGGACACCGACCTGGACCTGGATCTGGATACGGACAGCGACCTGGACCTGGATCTGGACACTGATATCGACGCGGATACCGACGCGGACACCGACGCGGACACCGACGCCGACACCGACGCCGACACCGACGCCGACACCGACGCGGACACCGACGCCGACACGGACGCCGACACCGACGTTGACACCGACGCTGACACCGACTCCGACGCGGACACGGACGCCGACACCGACGCGGACACGGACGCCGACACCGACGCTGACACGGACGCGGACACCGACACCGACACCGACACGGACGCTGATACGGACACCGACACCGACACGGACACCGACACCCGGCCCTGCGTGGGCGGCATCGACTCGGTCAGCGGTCCCTTCAACACCGACATCTCGAACGTGCAGTTCGACCGCGCCACGGTGAGCCTCAAGCACAAGCGCGACATCGACGAGTGGGAGGACGGCTGCATCAGCGAGGTCAGCATCTACCTCCGCGCCGACGACGGCTGCACGCTGCACCTGGAAGCTGGCAAGGCCTTTGCACCAGGAGATGAGGACGGGCTGGAGATCCAGGAGGTGCAGTTCACCGCGGACAGCTTCTGCCCCGGATTCTCGGACGACCAGGAGGGCACGTACCGCGGCCCCAGCCGGCTCAGCGTCGCCGAGGTGGCCCTGGGCGAGACCGTGATGCCGGGCCGCAACGTGGCCGAGGACTGCCTGGACAGCACGCTGACGGTCAAGCTCGAGGGTACGCTGTATCGCAACGGCAGCACCGATCTGGAGGTGGCAGCCACAGAGATCGTGATCCGCGGCCAGTTTCTCTCCGACGGCAGCGTGGACAAGCGCTGTCCTTGCGAGCCGACCTGCCCGCTGGGCTGCGCCGACGACGGCTCGCCCTGCGACTACTGCGAGGAGGACTCGACGCGCTGCGAGGACGGCGCGCTCGGCACCTGTAACGTGGATCGGACCGACTACGAGCACACGATGGACTGCCCGCTGGGCTGCGCCGACGACGGCGTGGCCTGCGCCCAGTGCGGCTGGAACGAGACCCGCTGCGTGGACGGCGAGCTGCAGCGGTGTCGCGCGGACCGGCTCGACTTCGAGCCGGTGGAGACCTGCCCCTTCGGCTGCGACGCCGAGGGCATCGCCTGCGAGCCGGGCGAGCTGGACCTGAAGGTGCATATCGCCACCGCCAGCATCATGAAGATCTGGGATGACACGCACACCTCGTACTCCACCTGGTTCGACCTGACCTATGTCGTGACCAACGCGGGCAAGACCGCGGTCGATCAGTGCCTCGACGTGTACAAGTGGGCCGACTCGGCCGAGCAGCCCGAGCTGGGCACGGGGTATTCGAGCGAGGTCTGCTTCGATCTACAGCCCGGAGAGAGCGATGACAAGATGACCTCGTGGACCTATCCGCTGTACGAGGATACCGAGGGCACGGCCTGGGTGATCATCGACTTCGTCGACGACTGGTCCGGCAACAATGCGGCCAGCAGGGACTGGACCTTCACCCGCTAGAAAAAGGTTTGTCCCAGCCCGCGGTACGTGCGTGCGCGGGCCACGACCTCGCCTCGCTCCACCAGCAGATACTCGCCGAAGCGCTCGGCGATCTCGCCGGCCTTGGCCGGCCGGAAGAACACCGGATCGCCGGGCGCCAGCCCGAGCGACGCCGGGCACTTGAGCGGCGTCTGCACCTCGCCGAAGCCCTCGGTCCTGGTCGGCTCCAGGCCCTCGGGCAGGAAGACCACGGGCTGCCTGTCCGGGCCCACCTCGCCCGAGGCGATGAACCCGCCGCTGTGGCAGGTGATCATGACGGGCTCGGGACGGCGCGTGACCTGCAGGGCGAAGCAGAAGGCCGGATCGTTGCGGTTGGCGCGGTAGTAGTCGAACAGGTGCGACTGCAGGAAGCCGGAGCCGGCCGTGACCTCGGTGATCCACGGCTCCTGGGTGGTGGTCTCGATGCTGCCCGTGCCGCCGCCGTTGAAGATCGGCAGTACCACGTCCTCCCGGTCGAGCCAGCGGGCGAGTTCCTCGCGCTTCCGCGCCACGTCGCGCACCGAGCGGGACTTGATCAGCCGCTTGGCCGGGTTGAGCAGCGGGGCAAAGGGGCTGTCGTCACCCAGGCCCGCGATCTGGGCCTCGTACCCCATCACGCCGCGGAGCTCGAGATGGCGGCTGTGCAGGATCCGCCGCGCCACCTCGGCGAAGCCCTCGATACTGCGGATCGGCGAACGCTGCACGCCGAGATGCGCGCCGGCCGGGCGATAGCTCATGTCCACGTCGATGCAGACCTGCAGCCGGTGTCCGGCCGCGTCCGGCCGCGCCAGGCAGAACTCCTCGATGCGCTCGACGTGCTCGACGCTGTCCAGCATCAGCGTGACCTCTACGCCCTCCCGCGTCATGTGCAGCGCGGCGTCGAGGTCACCGGCCTGCACCGTGGGGTACGCCACGAGCAGGTCGTCGAAGCCCTGGACCGCGAGGAAGCTCGCCTCCTGCACCGAGAAGCACATCAGCCCCTGGAAGGTATCGCCGCCGACCTCGAGGATCCGCTGTAGCAGGTGCGGCACGCGCACCGACTTGCTGGCCACGCGCAGCCGCTTGCCGTGGCGCTGCGCCACCTGGCCCAGCCGGCGCACGTTGGCGTCGAGTACGTCGAGGTCGACCAGCATCGCGGGCAGGGGCTCGCCCCGCACGAGGCGCTTGAGCCTGGCGTAGTCCCAGGCCATGGTTCCGCTCCGATCTGGTTACGGTGGCCATCCTAGGGATCGTGCGAGGGGGCGTCAAGCGGGTGGCCTCGCCAAACCGGGCGCTTCGGGGTAGAACTGGTCATCGGAGGTGATGCTCGATGCGTGCGGGGTGGTTGCCGTGCCTGGTCGTGCTGCTGTTGGCTGCATGCGGCGGCGGCAATGGTGCGGGCGGTGATGCAGACACGGATGTGGACACCGACACTGACACGGACACCGACACCAATCGTTACTGCGTGAGGGACAGCGACTGCAAGCCGGACGAGAGATGTGATGGTGGGATCTGCGTTCCGCGGGGGAGTGATTCGGATGCGGACACAGACTCTGATACCGACGCGGATACGGACTCCGATGTGGATACGGACTCCGACGTGGATACGGACTCCGATGCAGACTCGGATGCTGATGTTGACTCCGACGCAGATGGAGACTCGGACACCGACGTCGACTCCGACGCTGATGGAGACGCGGACGCAGATGCCGACATGGACGAGGCCGCGGATGCCGACGCCGACGCGCCGGGAGAGGCGGAAGCCGAAGGCGAAGGCTCGGACGGTGAATCAGAGGGGGAGGGCGGTCTTTTCGAGCCCTGCCGCCGTTCCTCGGCCTGCGGAGACCTGGAGACGACCTGCAATCTGATCAGCGGCCGCTGCGAGGGGCGGCCCGAGAGCCGCGGCGAGACCGCGCGAATCGTCAGCGTTTACCCCCACCGCGGGGCACCCGGCGACGCGCTGGTGCTGGACGGCGACTTCTACACCGCGCTGCTCGGTGATTTCACCGCCAAGCTGACCATCGGCGCCGAGGAGCACAGCTATCTCGATTTGGGTATGGACGAGAACCGGATCGTGGTGATCCGCAGCGCCGGGACCAGCGGTTCGATCACGTACACCGGAAAGATCGGCACTGCCACCTGGCCCGCAACCGTGGAGACCTCGGCCTCGTGCGCCGGCGCGCAGCTCTGCCAGCCCGACGACCCGACCGCCACTGGAGCACCCGGCAACGAGGCCGCCGTGATCGGGCCGTACGCGGTCGGCTTTGCCGACGCCGAGCTGCCGCACAAGGTCCGCGTGTTCTACCCGGCCGGGTGCGGCGGGCTACGGAGGGCGCCGGCGGCTGGCAGCTTCCCCTTCGTGCTGATGCTGCACGGCAACGGGTGCGTTCCGCTGAACTACGAGTTCCTCGGCCGGCACCTGGCGAGCTGGGGCTTCATCGCGGCCAACCCGCACTGGACCGAGGCCGGGGACGTGCCGGGCCTGCTCGACGCGGGCCTGGACCAGCCCGAGCGGTTCTTCTCCGATCTCGCCGGCGCCTCGATCGGCGGGACGGCAGCGGTGGTCTGCCACTCCAAGGGCTGCGAGCGGACCGGGCACACGATCCGCGACGGCGAGACCCGGATCTCGGCCGTGCTGGCCCTCGGGCCGGTCACCGACACCAACCCTGGCGCAGTATCCGGGGTGACCTTCTGCGCCAGCGGCGACCTGCAGAGCTTTCGGATGAACTGCGAGAGCATGTTCGACGACTTCGCAATGCCGCGCTACTTCGCCTTCCTCGAGGGCGGCAACCACAGCCAGTTCACCGACGACAAGCACTGGGAGGGCCGGCCGCTCTCCGACATGATCCCGACGATGACGCGCAACCGGCAGTTCGAGCTGGTGCAGAGCATCAGCCTGGCCTTCCTCGAGCAGCACTTCGGTTTGACCGAGCACTTCCCGCAGTGGCTGCAGGATCCAGGATTGCCCGATGAGCTCGAGTTCATCGCGGATATGGAGTGAGTGTGGCCCTGTAGGGGCATGCGGCGAGTCGAGGTCAGAGGTCCAGCCAGGTGGGCCCGCCGTCGCGCCAGTACACACCGAGCACGCAGCCCAGGATCGCCTCGCGCCGCACCAGGCCGAAGCTCCGCCCGTCATGGCTGGCGCCACGGTTGTCGCCGAGCACGAGGAAGCGTCCCGGCGGCAGGGCGAGCGGTCCGAGGTCGGGTCCGCCGCCGCGGGTCAGCCGCACCCCGTGCTCCACGCCGCTGAGCCGCTCCACGAGTGCGCCGCGCTCGTCGCGCTCGATCGGCAGGATCGCACCGTCCACGATCAGCCGGCCCCTGCGCACGGCCACGGTCTGTCCCGGAACCGCGGCCACCCGCTTGACCAGCACCTCGCCGTCATCTGGCGAGAGCAGCACCACAACCTCACCGGCGGCCGGCTCGCCGTACTCGACAAGGTAGTGCTCGGTCAGCGGCACGCGCAGCCCGTACGCCCGCTTGTCCACCACCAGCCGGTCGCCGAGCTGCAACGTGGGCCGCATCGAGCCGCTCGGCACGTGGTAGTGGTCGGCGAGCGTGGCGCGCGCCGCCAGCAGGACCAGCAGCATCGCGGCCAGCCCGAGCCAGTCGCGCAGTCGCTGGCGCAAAGGGGTCTCTGTCCTGCCGCCCATGGCGTACCTCCCGGCGCTGGGATCACTCCGTCAACACCCGGCGCCGGGCCTGTATTCCCGTGGCGCTGAAATCTTGCCGCCGGCGCGCGCGGCGGCTAGGATGCGTCCCCATGCGGATCGTTTTCAGCTTCCTGCTGCCGGTTGCGCTCGCCATGCTGCCCGGCGGCTGCATCGACCTCTCCGATCCCGGCGCCCTGGTGCCGCCCACCGCGGATCAGGATCCGCTGTTGCCCCAGGTCCGGGTCGAGGTGGCCGGGCACACGCGGGCGCTCCACCTCGAGAACTTCGGCGATCCCGCGAATCCGGCAGTCCTGGTGCTGCACGGCGCCGCGTCCGACTTCCGCGGGCTCAAGGTGTTCCGGGCGCTGACCGACCGCTACTTCATCGTGCTGTGGGACCAGCGCGGTTCGGGCCTGTCAGAGCGGGTCACCGCGGACGAGATCACCTGGGCCGCGGCCGTGGAGGAGATCGACGCTGTCCGCGAGATCTTCTCGCTCGACCGGCCGGTGACCCTGATCGGCCATTCCTGGGGCGGGGCGTACGCCGCGATGTACCTCGGCCGCCGTCCGGGCGTGGTGCGGCAGGCCGTGCTGATCGAGCCGCTGGCCCTGACCGGCGGGATCATGGAGGGCGTGTTCGACGAGATGTTCGAGCTGCGGATGGCCGACGAGGTGTACAACGACATGGGCTTCTTCAACCGCGTGCTCACGCCGGACGACCACGCCAGGCTGGACTACCGGTACCTGCTGCAGATCAAGACCAACATGACGAACTTCTCCTGCGATCCGAAGCGGAAGCCGAACTGGCCGGTGTGGCGGGCGGGTGCCTTTGCGGAGTACGTGCGGCAGGGGCGGATCGCCACGGGTATCACCAGCTTCGACTACGACTACACCGAGGGGCTGAAAAGGTTCGAGCCCGAGGTGCTGATCGTGGCCTCGGAGTGCAGCGCGCTGGGGTACGATTTCCAGGAGGAGCAGCACCTGCCGCTGTTCAACAGCGCGCGGGTGGAGCGGATCGAGAACGCCGGTCACTCGCTGATCGTGGAGGACACCGAGGCGATGCTCGAGGTGATCCGCGAGTACCTGGTGGAGTACCGGTGAGGGGGTTGGCACAGGGGACGGCCGGCTTCTCGTCGGGCTCCGGCTCACGGCGTGCGG
>Ga0272442_10000208_pt1 | contig 98091 bp, 87 predicted proteins | sample SSMForm2O_FD_200262 | JGI IMG/M metagenome (GOLD analysis project Ga0272442, IMG submission 200262) | Marine sediment archaeal communities from Little Sippewissett salt marsh, Falmouth, MA, United States - SSM-Form-2O | ecosystem: Environmental > Aquatic > Marine > Wetlands > Sediment ...
CGCTTCAGCTCGGCAAAGTCGGGGTAGGCAGGGTTGAGCATGCCCCGCAGATCAACCGGGTTCACGATGTCTGCCATGCGCTCAAACCCCAGGTCGCCCCAGGAGATGATCTGCTTTCCAACACGGAGCTGGTACAGGTCCGTGCTGTACTCAACGTACAGCTCACGGCAGATGTCCCGGAAGGTCTCATAGGATTTGAGCTCCTCTATGGTGCGCGATGAGTTGCCGCCCCAGTCGCGCAGGTAGCTCTTGTAGCCCGAGTCGAACTCGTGGGCATAGTCGTAAAAGTTCTTCCACACACTGTATATCTTGAGGGACTCCATGTCGGCACCCTCCCAGATGTTCCACATCACCTCGAGCTTCAGGCCCGTTCGCGCGTTGAAAAAATCATAATCGTGCACTTCATCATGGATGTTGTCCCTGGCACGCCACAGAAGCTGCTGGGATATCTTGCCGTGCACCACCACCTTGCCGTCAAACAGCTCAAAGGCCTTGGCGTTCTGGACCGGTGACAGCAGCAGCGCGGCTGCAATCAACATACATACTGCTAAAACAATGCGTCGTGTCATTTCGTCTTCCTCCTCCTCCTCTTTACCTTTTGGAATAAAATGCGTCCTGAATATATACATCCTTGTCGCAAGGAATAAAAAAGGTACTATATGAAAAATGCTCTTTTAAAAAAGAGCATGCAACATAATTATGCCCGGCATGATCACCTATGCACGGGTGATCATACCGGGTGAGCTCAAATAACAGCTATTTGCGGATCCAACGCTGTGATGTCCTGAAATCTGATTTTGCTAACTGCCCATCGACAAGTGTTATCTGTTCAATAACAATTTTTGTCATTTCCATTTCTTTGATAATTATGTTTTTCCACTGCTCAACCGTCATTTTTCTCGGTGCAGCACCATATTGATAGGGATATATATCCAGCCCCTGGAGAAAACGTTTGTCTGTTCCGCTGATTATTTCAGCTTTCCCTACTACCTGAATGCACAGGGTGTTTAAAAAATTGTCGTCAAATTCACGGTGCCAGTTCAGACACACAGAGGGATTGTTTCTAATATGAAACAGCTTTTCAGTAGACTTTTCGTGAAGGCCGTAGAGAATGCCGTTTTCAGGATCAATGGCATACTCTGCAGTTGTGGTCAGGGGATTGTTGTTGACCGCTGTGGCAAGTACCATGGTTCGTTTGTTGTCCTTCTGTTTGAAAATGTCCACAATACGGTTCCACAGCTGATCCCTGGGCATGATGCCTTCACCTGCCTTGAATTTTAGATAGTCTCCGGTAAGCCATGCCTGGGTTGCTGCCGTGTTCGCGTCAAGAGTAATCTCATGACAGTCGTTACAGGATATCCCTTCCTCGACAGCAGGATGGTCCGACTCTATGGTAGCGGTTGCCTCGATCTTTTTTGCCGTTGATTCGGCCGGTTTGTTTTCTGTTTCCGCAGTTGCATTGGCTGCATAAATGCCGATGATCAGCAGGGAAGACAGGACGGCGCGGTTGGTCAATGTTAGGAATTTCATGGTGTGCTCCTTTCAGCTGTAAAAAAATGTTTTGTTGGATGAGGGGAGGGGGGACAGAAAAGCCCTGTATACTGCCTGTTGATGGTGGTTCTGGAAACGTTTTGTATGAAGTCGGTTGTATGCATGTGTCACGTTTGCTTTTCCCCGGCGGGGATTTATAAAACCGGTAACGCCTATATAACTTTATAATGCCGTCCCATCCACAAAAAGGGGAGGGGTGAGGAGGGGATTGTAGCGTCCCCTCCTCAAATAGGAAGACAATGGTGCATCAGCACGCATTTCCCTTTAGGCAATTTTTTTTACGTCCTGGCGGATTGCTTCGTCTTCAGTGTCGGTACGTGATTGTTTCGGTCCATGTGTCAGGAACCTGGGTTTAAACAGCAGCATCAGTACCGGAACAAGGAATACAGCCCCGAGGCAGTTTAAGAACAGGATAACCGCCAGCATCATACCCATCTGGGCCTGGAACTTGAGGCCTGAGAGGACCCATACCAGCAGACCGAGCACCAGTGTACCGGCAACATATATCACCGACTTCGTATAGGTATGAATGGTAACGGTGAGAACCTCATTAAGGTTCATTGACGGATTTCTTTTCTTCTCTTCCGCTGCACGTGCAAGCATATAGATACCGTAGTCGACCCCCATACCGATGCCTGCGGCAGATACGGGCAGCGTCGACACCGACAGGCCGATGCCGTTCATCGCCATGTACGCAAAGGCCATAAAGTTTGATACAACAAGGGGTATCATGAGAATAAAGCCTGCTTTAAAGGACGCGAAATTTATAGTACAGAACACGAACACCATGCCCAGGGCCAGCAGCAGCGTCTGGAGCTGTTTTGCGGCAACCACCTCATTTATGGCGGCCTCGGTTCCGATCACGCCGCCGCACAGCTTATATGAGAAATCGTCAGGAATGTCCGCCAGTTCATTGATATATTTCTTTGCCGTGGCAATGGCCCGCTCAATGGTCGGTCCCGTCTTGTCCATGAAGTAGAAGGCGATATTGGTCTGTCGGATTTTCGGATCAAGGAACTTGTTCATGTCACCGGGATCACCCGACATGGTAAGGCTTATCAGGTACGTGCTTGCTGTTGCCTGGTCTTCCGGCAGCCCGATCCATTTAGGATCGTCTTCGTGAAACATTTTGGGCATGCTAAGAAGCGGAGCAATCATGTTCTGCACACCTGCTGCACCTGAATGTTTCATCATGTAGTCGGAAAAGTTCTTTACATCAACGAGGACCTTCCTGTTTTTAAGGGAGCGGGCCTTTTGCCCTTCAACCACAACATAGAGGGGATTGATGAGGGGGAGGTTCCGGTTGATACGCACGCTGTCCTGGTTGTAGCGCGATGAAGGATACAGAAGGTTTGATCCTACCTGTGCATCACCAACGATAAGCTGTTCGGACCAGTAATAGGAGAAGCCCAGAAAAACGATTACGAAGCCGATAACATAATAGCGGCCCCGCCCGATGACAAAGGGAGCAAGCCAGTCTGCAAACCTGTTGGCAAATCCCTTGCGCTCCTTGAGCTTTTTCTGTTCGTTTTCTATGTGAGCAAGGAAGCCCTGGGAAATGGGAATATAGCTCAGAACGACGGGTGTGAGAATCAGGCCGACGATTACCGTAACAAAACACCAGAAGCAGCCGGCAACGGCCATTTTCTGCAGTACCGGAATGGGTGCTATGGCTACAATGGCAATGCCGAATGCATCAGTGGCGATTGATGTTATGCCGGGTAAAAACATCTCTTCAATAATAACCCGGATGCCCGCGAGCCTGTCCCTGGTAATAATATACTCTTCGAAGTACCTGTTATAGAGCTGGTGTGAATGACGAAATGCCATGAGCGAGATGAGAAAAGGCATGACAAAGATAAGCGGGTCGAGGTTGTAGCCCATCAACGACATAAAGCCGATTCCCCAGATGCCCGACACAACAGCGGTAAACGGAACAAAAATGGCCGCAAGCAGGGACCTGAAGGCAAGCCAGAGCAGTATGGGCATAATGATTCCCGTTCCGATCATGATCATGTTCATCTCATCGATCATGCTTGCGACAACGCCGAGGTGCATTGGGTTGCCGACGATTGAAACAATGGTGTTGTCGTCCTCGGTCTCGCTGCGCAGCCGCTCCAGTTCCTTGTAAACGACGTTGTAATCAAGCTCTTCCTCGAAAAAGTCGGCAAAGATGAGACATTTCTTCGAATCAAGTGAGACATACATGCCGTAGTATGCGCCGTTTGAGTAGATGGCCTCCTTGAGAACCTCCATTTCCTGGTCGTTCTTGGGGACATTGGGCCACATAAGGGGAACCGCCTCCATGCCCCATGAGGTTATCTTGGGATTTTTCAGTTTGCGGGAGGCCATCGAGATAATTTTATACCGGTCGATACCGGGTATTTTCTCGAGTTCATTGGTAATGTAGCGGACTTTTTCCAGTGTGCCCTTGTTAAAGATATTGTCCTTGTCCACAGAGAGCATGATGACGAGAAAATTCGCACCGCCGAACACCTCGCGAAACTGGTTGTGTATCTTGACATAGGGGTGGCTTTGGGGCAGCAGTTCGTTGAAGTTTGTTGAAATACGGATCTGCATCATGTGATAAAAGAAGTATCCTGTTATCGCCGTAATGACGATGAGAACAAGCAAACGCCGTTTAATGACAAAGTCTGCAAGTTTTTTCATTAGTGTATGCATCATAGCTGAAGCCCTTTACAATTATATTATGATTTGCAATTATTTGACCATTGAAAGGGGAATGCCTGAAAGCATTGCCCATGTCTTTCCGCCGTCTGCCGTTTTCAGCATTGTGCCACGGGCCCCGACGGCCATGCCGTTCTGTTCGTCGCAGAAGTCAAGGTCCCTGAGCCAGAATTTGGTGTCGGTGGACGATGAATTGCAGGTCCATGTTTTACCGGAATCCTGCGTGGAGTAATATTTTCCCTTTTGGCCCACAACCCACCCTTTCCGGTTGATCATCTGAATTTTGTACAGCGTGAGTTTGTCCGCTTCAGCAGGGTTTGACACTTTTTTCCACAGTTTGCCGCCGTCTGTAGTGGTGATTATGGTACCGTCCATTCCAGACGCCCAGCCGTTGCTGGTGTCGGTAAAATAGACGCTGTAGAGAGACGGCGGGTACAGTTCCCACTTTGTTTCATCATATTCCGGAATAATGTCCTGGCATTCCTGCTGGACCCAGGTTTTGCCGCTGTCGCTGGTATGGTAGATCAGGCCGTATTCCCCAACGGTCCAGCCTGTTTGACGATCAACGAAGAAGACATCGTTATAGATTCTGTCCTCTCCGGTGCTCTGATTGTGCCAGGTGGTGCCGCCGTCGCTTGTGTGAATGATGGTGCCGAAATCACCGACCGCCCATCCGTATTCACTGTCGACGAATGTGAGGGCAAACAGATGTTTGTCGACGCCTGTTTGCTGTTTGGTCCAGGTAGTGCCGCCATCGCTTGTGTGCAGTACGGTGCCCACGCGGCCTGAAATCCAGCCCGTTTTGGTGTCTGAAAAAGAGGCGTCGCTCAAGTTGAAGTCGGTCCCGCTCTTTTGAAACTGCCAGGTCTTTGCTCCGTCGGTGGATGATAGGATTGATGAGTTGAAGCCCACGAGAAATGCATGCTCGGGATCGATAAAGTCAACACTGAAAAGATGGTTTGCAGTGATAAAGGTAAAAGGGTTTTTCCGTGGAGGGTTTTTTACTTCAGCACATCCTGCCAGTATCAGTGAAACTGCACATGCCATGAGGATAATGAGAGAACTATTCTTAGTGTGGTGAATTTTCATGATATTTGTCCTGTTAGGTTGTTTAGTATTGCCCATGTTGTTGTATATTGCTTCAGTGTAATTGCGTCATGTAAATTTTTAAGAGCAGCATGTCGATATCTCACTGATAGAACAAAATGAAAATTTGATTAATTTATTAACCATTTATTAACTGATTATCCTTTAAGCAGAAGGTGTACCATATTGAACATTTTTTTGAAAAAGTAAATACAATGATATATCAACAGGTTATTTGATTGTGGTGATCATTGTAATTGATTAGAGCGTGAATATGTGCAAATCGACAATGTGCATATTTGCACAATAGTGCTTTTTCGCACAATTAAAAGAGCGGTGTGGTGAGGCGGGAGTAATACGTAAGGTGTGGATACAAAAAGCCCTCCGCCTGGAGGGGTATGTACTGCGGGGATGTCCACAGGGAGGTTCTCTCAATGAGCAATTCTGTACGATGCGTTTTTGTTGATACATCCATTAAAGCCACACGTACGTCATTGAAATATGTAGAGAGAATGCACCGTACACAGAGAGTTTTGTTCAGAAACTTAAAAATCAGAGAAATCATCTTCATCGAAAGGGATTACTTTTTCCGGGTCCCCGCCGTCGACTTTGGCAGGCAATGCGTTAAAAGCATGTTTACCCGTACCCGCTTTTTTCCCTGCGGCAATTTCTTCTGTTTCAGCTTGAGCAGGCTGCTCGTTTTTTTGCTCTTTGAGCATTTCCTTTTTTGCGCCTTCTCCCTTGTCGACCGAGCGGCGTGATTCAACGATTGCAAACAGAAGATCAACGATATCGTTTAGCTCATGTGCCTGGCTGGAAAGATTTTCACTTGACCCCGCAGACTCTTCAGCCGCGGCGGCGTTTTCCTGGGTTACCCTGTCGATTTCAGTAATGGCTTTGTTGATCTGGTCTATCCCCTCGGCCTGCTCGTTACTGGCGGTGGAAACCTCATCGGTAAGCATCTGTACTTTTTGAATACGGTCGGTAATATGTTTGAGTATTTCATCGACTTCTGTTGTAACCTGAACACCGTTATCGGCATTGGACTGCGATTCCCGAATAAGATCGGCAGTATCACGGGCGGCTTCTGCACTGCGCTGAGCAAGGGTCCGCACCTCCTGGGCGACAACGGCAAAACCTTTACCCGACTCACCGGCCCGGGCGGCTTCAACAGCAGCATTCAGCGCAAGCAGGTTGGTCTGAAATGCGATTTCGTCAATGGTTTTGATGATTTTTGCGGTCTTATCCGATGACTCCTTGATCCTATTAATGGCCCCCGACATCCGTTCCATTGAGTGTTTGCTCTTCTCGGCAGCATCTTTTGTATCGTTTGCCGTCGAATTTGCCTGCTGTGCATTGTTTGCGTTTTGTTTTGTCATGGCAGACATTTCCTCAAGAGAAGACGTCAGCTCCTCAAGACTTGCTGCCTGTTGTCCGGCACCTTGCGCCATCTGATGGCTGGAAGATGATACGTGCTGGGAAGCAGAGTCGACCCGTTGTGCTGCTGCGGTAAGGCTCCTGATGATCTCGATAATCGGCAGGGTAATGGCACGGGAAACAAAGACACCTACCAAAAGGGCAAGCAGAAAAGCAGCACCACACAGTACGACAAGCATATTTTGCCAGCGTTTAACGAAAACACTTATCGTTTTCAGCGAACTGTCGGTGTCAATTTTCATGCGATTTGTATTTTTAAGCATAGCCACGTCGAGTTTCTGCATCATTTTTTCCAGTTCAGCTGCCAGTTTGTGCATGTCCAGGTTAACTGCAAGAGTAATTTTTCTGTTGGCAAGAATACTGCCGATTACCACAGAGAGCTCTTTTACTTTTTCATCCAGATCTACGGTGTGGCGGTTCTGCTTCATGGCTGATATATCACTTTGGATGTTTCCGATAAGCAGTTCTATATCGGTGCCCGCAGCGTCTACGGCATCGGCATTTTCAGCAAGAAAAATGTCTTTTACCAGCCTGTTGAGCTGTTCACAATCTCCCCGGATAAGCAGGGCTGCTTTCAATGTCGCGGATGTTTTTGTGCTTGTTTCTGAAACCAGGTCTATATCCCGAAGGATGGCCTGCCGGGCCTTGCGGGATGTGCCGGACGCCTGCGCTTTTTCTTTGATTGTTGCCAGTGCCTTATTCAGGGTCTCTTGGGACGTGAAATCTTGAGAATTGACCATTCTCATAGAGGACATATTGATGGATTCGAAAATGGCGGCGGCTGATCCACTGAAGCGGTGAGTGTCAAGAAGTGTGGTGAGCTGCTTCTCCTTGAGCGATAAAAGGTTCTGTACCATGAGAACTATATTTTGAATATTCTCTGACCGGGAAGCGGCGCTATCGGCCAAGTCGGCAAGATTCTTGTTCGGTTCTTCCAGCTGTGAAGGATCCCCGGCCGCATTGATTGTCCCTATAAGAGCGCGCAGTGAAGCAAAGTCCATTGTCTGGGACCCCTGGATGTCTATGATATCTTTAATTTCCGCGGCAAGGATTTTGGTATTGTCCTGGATCCGGCTGAGTGAATAGAGGCCGATTCCTACGGTCACGAGGGTGATAAGGGCACAAAACAAAAATCCGAGGAGCAGCAGTGTCTGTAGTCTCATTTTGTAAATTAATCGCATATTTGTTCTCCAAAATGTTTCACTATGACGCTAAAACAATACATGTTTCGGCTTACCTGCAGGGGAGTATACCACGCGGGTCCTGCTTTTTATCAGCATGCAGGCACGGATAAACGCTGTCCGCTCTGCAGGAAATGTTCAGTATGTCTTATCCTGCTACCATAAACAATAAAATAAAAAAGTCAAACGCAAATAACAATACTGAAAAAAAGATTATTTATAATGGTTTTTTTAATTAGTTGTTTTTTCTCAACGGTGACTGCACTGTGGAAGTTCTTTTCACGTTTTTCAGCATGGGGAACATCTGCTTTCCCTAGGGTGGGAAGTGGTCGGGGTCTGTATGCGCACACACAGTGAAACGAATTCGATCCGGCTGATCCACATGGCATGCCCCTTCCCCGACGATAAAGCACATCATTGTCAGGCTTTGCTGCGGAGAACGTGTGCCGGGGTAAAGGGCATCTCGTGAGGGGACGAAGGTCAAACAGACATGCAGTAGGCTGCCTCCATTACTTTAGTGCAATAAGCATTGTCGTGTTCGGATACCCCAGGTGTTGCTGGGCACGCAGATCAAACATAAAATGATCACTGTAGCACTTCTCAAGCAGCGGCTTCATCTCGCGGTAAAAGAGGGGGAATGCACCGATCTTTTTTACTATCTCATCATATGCATAGAGCTTGCCCGTGTAATTATACATATCTTCAAAGACAACGATATCGGCAATGGCGGCAATGTTTTCTACTGCAGGGATATTTGCATATAATATTGAAGCTCGTTCATACACAAGACAGGGATGCTGGATTTTACCGATGAGGTCATCAGGCGGGCTCGTATTGATGTCCCAGAGCATGGTTTCGATGTTTATTCGGGGATACCTGTCTTTGAGCCGTGCAATGTTCTCAACAACAATAGAATCGGCGTCGGTGACGATCAGATCCGTCTGCACATTATTCCCGTCCATTTTTTGCAGCATGGTCGCCGTCAGGTTTCCCCTGCCGGCTCCGATCTCGACAAATGTTTTTACCCCTGCATGCCGGGCCAGGCGCAATGCAATTTCCGTAACCATCTCCGCAAGGAAATAATAGAGCGGCGATTGAGCGAGCTTGCCGAAAATTTCTCTCAGCTCGGGATTGTTCCAGTCAAATTTGCCCACTGCGTCCATTTTTAGAATGACGCGTATCAGCTTATACTCCAGCAAAAACGCCTCGGGTATTTCTTCTTCCCCTACCTGTTCTCCGTCAGCCATTCTCTGTGAAATGTTTGCCCATACCTCCCAGTCGGTAAAGTGTTCGACCATGAAGTCGACATACTCTTTTTCCAAATCGGCGATTTTGTCAATGATTTCATCTCTTGTAATCATTTTTTCTCTCCCTTAAACGATGTTTTATTGTATGCATAAACCGTCGGCTTCCAGCGGTGGGCCCGGGTAGGTTTTGCCGATACGGTGAAAAAAATCGGCCCCGGAGGAACGAACAGAAATGTACTAATTTTCGTAATACGTTGGTCCCCCCCCCTTCGGGATTAAAAGCCTTCGCCGCTTTTGTTAGGGCTTTTCAAACAAACCGGAGGACATCCTAACGACTCGCCCCATGGGCGAGGATATGTGCCTATTGCCTGAATTCCTCTAGACCGCCCTTGTAATACTGTGTTTTTCTTAATCTGCCTGAGTCGTCATAAGTTCTGGAAACACCGTCGAGAAGATCATTCGTATAATGCGACTCTTTCATTACTGTACCGTTTATATAATACTGTTTCCTGATACCGTGCATCAGTCCATTACTGTATGTGATCTTTTCCCGCAGGGTTCTGTCAGGGTAATAGAGCAGGGCTGTTCCGTTCTTTTTTCCATTGCTGTAGGAGAATTTTTCCTTTATCCCGCCGTTGTCAAAAAAGCCGGTGCAGGTGCCTTCAGGTTTTCCGTTTTTATAGGTGCATTGCTGTTTGACGTTGCCGTTCCAGAAATATTGTTTGCAGATACCGTCTTCAATGCCGTTTATGTATACCGTCTCTTTCTTTATAGCACCGCTCCTGTAATAGCGTTTTGTCAAGCCGTTTCGCATATCATCATTATAGACGGCTGATTCTTTAACGGTTCCGTCTTCAAAATAAAGACTGCACGTTCCCGCAAGCTTCCCGTTTCTGTAAACAAGCTCTTCTTTTAATTGGCCGTTTTCGTAGTAGCTTTTGCACGTTCCTTCTTTTTTGCCGTTTGCAAAATTCCACTCCAGTTTGAGGTTGCCGTTTTGATAATAGTCCTGCATCAGGCCTTCGGGCATGCCCCGGCTATCGGCTGTATAGGTTGATTGCAGGGTGCCGTCGGGCCAGTACCGTTTTTTTGAAACCGTTACGCATCCGGCGGTACATGATACGAGAAACACAATGATTATTATGTGATGCAGTTTCATGATTTCACCTGAAAGGATGTTTCAGGAAAATTTTTGTAAAAGATAGGGATTTTTTTAAAATCATGCTGGAAAAATTTTACCGGAGAGTGCCGCGAACACCCCGCTTTGTAAGCGGAGTCCCCGCACTACGGGATCTGACGACAAGCGGCACGTATCTAATTCTAAAATTTAAGCACCGGGATGCCCCGCCGTGCCCCGCAACAAAAAACGGGATCTTCGATAGGCAGGGAGCATCACATAAAAACTTTTTCAAAAGATTGGTCAATTCACCGTCAATGTCCATCACGCTTTTCTTTTTGCCATGTCTACTGCTCATTCTTGTTATATATGGCTAGAGACTGTTCAAAAAGCTCTTTTTTGTCAATCGTGCTCTTCGCATACTTTGCTACTGCGTTTAACGGAAAAAAGAACTCATGAAGAATTTTTCTGTCTCCGAAAAAAAGGTGCTTGGAAAGTCCAATGTCAAAACTGAATCCATCGATTTTCTGCTTTTTCATGAATTTGTTGTCAAGATAGGGAAGTGCCCATGAAATTATGCTGTCAAAAACTTTTTGGGCGTCCTGTCCTGCCGACACGGACGGGGAATAGAGGATGTGAGTGTGAAAATATTTCCTGCCGTCGTTGTGTGCAATGGATGCAAAGGGTGTAAACTCGGCAAGTTCGGGGGAATGCGATGCAGAGATTCTTTTCTTCAGTCGTTTGAGGTTTAAGCGGTACAGCAGCAGGTCGAAACCGTATTTTTTTTCAAGGGTCACGGCAAACTCCCTGAACTCAAGGTCCTGGAGCCGATCCTTGGCCAGCAGGGCAAACAGGCCGTCTGGGCGCCTGTCAAGGTATTCTTTATAGCCCTGTATGGAATCCGATTTTTCATAGGGCTTGAATTCAAACTGTTCAATACGAGCGTCGGCACGGGTGATATGCGGGTTTTTAGGGTGTTTTTTTTTGAATTCCTTATAGCCTTCAAGTGTATTTGCCTTGTCGTAGGGTGCAAACTCAAGATCAACGATACGGGCCTCCGCTGTTCCGACAAACATATTGTCCGGGTATCTGGAGATAAATTCCCGGTATCCCTCAATGGTATTGCGCGTCAGGTAGGGGTCGAACTCACATTGATGTATTCTTCGTTTATTCATTTGGCGCTGCTCTTCAGTTATTGCAACAGCGCAGCTTTGTACAATCAGGGCACATAGAAGTAATAACAGTAGTATAAACTTTTTTTTATTCATAACGTTAAACATTTTAGTATGTAATAATTTTATTGATCAGCATTTTCGCAGATTTTAGTTTTTAAGTTCATGAATCTTTCCTTAAAGTCTTTGTCTCTGAGATCAGGGTGCAGTACATGCGTCATGGTTATTATGTTGCAGGCATCCTCTGTGTTACCAAGCATGTCCAGTACATGGGCCGTTCTGTATCGTGATTCAAACCAGTAATAACTGCCGGGCTCCAGTCCCCGTGAAAAATTTCTCCAAGTCTCCAGGGCCTCTTCCCACCGTTTCATTTTTTCATTGGTCAGGCCAAGGCCGTACATGGCATCGGCGGACAGGGGATCACGCTTCAACTCCTCCAGGTAGATCGTCCTGGCTTCCTCCAGTCTGTTTTTATAACGGTATATCTCGCCAATTCTGAGCCGTATGGTAGAGGAGTATTTGTAATACTTTTCTTTGCTTTCCGCAATGGGCAGGAGGTGGTCATAGATAGTAAGGCACAGTTCAGCAAAGCGTGCTGCCGTGATAATATCCCCAGTATAGTATAAACGAAGCGATTCATGAAAGAAGTTATTTGAGCAGTCATGTAAAAAGGTCCAGCCCTGACCGGTAATGGGACCGTTGTTGATGAATTTTTGAATCTCTTCTCGGGCCTCATCAATCATGTGTGTTCTCTGGTAGCAAATAATACGCAGGTGTTTTGCGGTAACGTCGAGCTTCTTGTTTTTATGTTTCAGGAGATACGAAGTTTGAAACCATTTAAGCGTATCCAATGCCTTCAGGGAGTCTTTTTCAGGCCCGTATAGATACAATTTGGCCTGGATTATTTTTATATGTGCTTCCAGCTCTTTTTTTTCATTATGGTTTTTCAGGTCGGCAACCAGACTGCGGTATTGCTCAAGCTGTTTGCATGCCTTGCGGTATAGATTTTCTGCAGCTTTTGATTGATGCAGTCCCCGTGCGTCTAGAGACTCGAGTTTATCAACAGAAGATTTTAAGACGTAATAGCATGCCTGAGCATAATTAGGTGAATCTTTGTTGACCTTAGAAAATATTTTTGCAGCTTTTTTCTCATTACCCCTGTTTTGATAATACTTACCCATCTGAAAACGGGCCTCGCTTGCATCTTGTGGCTCGGGGCAGTGCTGCAGATATTTTTTAATTGCATCGATATACCGTTTATACATGGTGTTAGCAGGATTTTCTTTATATACCCGGGTGGCGGCAACATAATTGAGGCAGGAAGCTTTACAGGTAAAAGATGAGCGGGGAAACCGGGTAAAGAGGGATTGAAAGTATTGCAACGCATCTTCCCACTGTTCATCCTTGCACAGGCAATATGCAAGGCGAAAAAAGACCCTGTCCAGATACTCGGCAAGCAAGGGGGAAGTGAATCGGGTAAGCTGCCGGTAGCGGATGGCTGCTTTGTGATAATGCTGTTTCTCGAACTCCCGGTCCGCAACGGCAAGAGTTGCCAGAGGGCCCAGCTCTGATGAAGAAAGCTGCACAAGTATGTCTGCCTGCTCGTTTGCAAAATGATAAAGTTCCTCAGACATGTGCTTATCCTGAGCGGCCATATGATTCAGTTCACGAATGATCTCCCTGTAATGGGATAGGGAAGTGTTTTTACCTTTTCCTTTCTGCTGTTCTGAGAGGTCACGGATGATTTTTATGCGAAGCCGTGTAAAACCGATATGCATATCGGGTGATATTTTATCCGCGTCGATATCTTCCAGAGTGTTTTTAAGCTCTTTTAGTGCCGATTCATGTTGACCGTTAAGGTGCGTGATCAGAATATATTCGTAAATACTTCGAATATACAGGGAATCGCCCCTTTTTATTTTTCCAAGAACCGATGTTATGTCCTGCAACGATTTATCATATTTTTTTAATTCCCGGTAACAGACGGCACGTCCGAAGAGACTTCTCATAACGATCTGTTCTTCCTTAAAGTCGATATATGACCGTGAGAATCCCTCTACTGATTTATTAAGGATTTTTGCGCGAAAAGGATCATCTTCATCATACAGTAAAGCAGCGTAATAACCGTTCCAGCTCAGCCAGTAGCTGGCAAGGGAGATGAGGTATTGTGGTTCCTGCCACGACGGGGAAGTGAAAAATGAGGTGGTGTCCTCCAACGTATCAAGCTCGTGTTCCTGAAGATATTCTATCTGTTTCTGGTTGCGTTTTAGTATGCGTTTAAGAGCATCCCTGTTTTGTAAAAAGAGAACGCGCAACTCTTCCCGGGGCCGGCCGTCAAATGCACGCCCCGGAATCTGCAGGGCAACCATTCGGCTGGTTATTTCACCCGATTTTGCCAGGATACGTTTTTGGAGGTCAAAGGAGAGAGCATCTGTTTTTTCTGCTTCATTGATACAGGACTTGATAAGAGTCAGGGCTGCTTTGATTTCATTACCGGAGTTGATTTTATCAATCTGAAGGCCCTTGACCGCACCTGCAAGTGATGATGCCTGTGCGATGTGAGAAAACAGGATTATGATTATTACGTATATGCTGAACAGCATATATGCATAATGGATACTTTTTTTCCGAGAACAGATCATATTAATTTTGCTCCCTCTACTGCACGCAATAAATCAAAATTCAACCACTTGGACCCTCGAATCCTCGGCCCCATCTATTTAAACTGTATCTTCTGCGACATACCATACAAATAACCATACTGATTACAGTCATACATAGCATGAGTCATTACCCTTCCTCATCATCGGTCTGGATAACATCGGTTCCCGGTGAGACGGCAAAGACAATGTTTCTTTTTTTTGATTTCATGCACGTATTGTATGCACCGATCACGTATTTATAGGGGACGGACGATTCAGGCTCAATGACTATGAGAATATCCCGGGGAAGTAAATCCAGGGAGGCAAAAAGGTCCTCATACGTAAAGACTACCCGTTCCTGTAAATAGATTTTAAGCCTTGTGCCCTCGGTGATAAGTTTGATGCGAAGTTTGACCACTTCCCAGTCCTTTTCCTGTTCGGTAACGCTTTCCTTACCCCGCTGCGGAAGGGTGTGATCGAGCATGCTTTCCGGTTCTTGAAACTTTATAGTCAAAATAAAGAAAATCAGGAGGAGAAAAATGATATCGATAAGCGGTGTCATCCTGATGGAAGCGTTGATGTTTATTTCCCGTTCTTTAACCGGAAGCCTCATCAGCCGTCATCCTTTCCCAGAGGCGGAACGGCCTCCTTAATGGTTGAAAACTCGATGCGGGAAATGCCCGTGAGGGCAATCTTTCGCATTACCTTCTGAATTATTTCATAGGGGATATTCTCATCCCCGCGAAGCTGAATAATCGTCTTTTTCGGGACGCCGGCTTTTTTGCTGATTGTTGCCTGGATGCTGGTGAGATCGACTTTATTTCGTGACACAAACATCAGGTCTTCGGATTTGACGGTAATGGGAATCTTCAGCACGTCATTCGTATTGCTCTCTACAGCCTGGTCTGCTTTGGGAAGGGTCACCCTTTTTATAAGCACGTCTGAGAAGTTCATCATCATGATGAAAAAAACTATGATGAGAAAAACCACGTCGATAAGCGGTGTCATGTTTACCATGATTGAGGACCATTTCCTTTTTCTATAAGCACGCATGGTTATTCGTCCTCTGTTTCAAGCTTGAATGATGAAACGAGCTCTTCCGCAACAAGTGCGGCCCTGCCGGTACACTCATCGACACGGTTGCGGAAAATGGAATAGAAATAGAGTGCGGGTATTGCGACAACTAGACCCATACAGGTAGTTACCAAAGCTTCAAAGATACCACCGGCGAGCTGTTTGGGCTCGATGGCGCCCGTTATATGGGAGATTTCATTAAAACAGCGAAGCATCCCGATGACGGTTCCCAGCAGTCCCATCATGGGGGCAATGTTGCCGATAACATTGAGATGTTCAATCTTGCGGGCTATACGGGCACTGAGGGCTTCCGCGGCATCCTCCATAGCCTTTATCATGGTGGCATAGCCGAGGTTTGATTCCTTGAGACCGGCAATAACGACCTGGGAAAGAAAAGACGTCTTTAACTGATCGAGCTTTGTAATCTCTTCAATTTTCTTATCACGGATCAGCTTTCTAAAAACGGCAATATCGCGCTGTGGGGCAAGTTTTGACATGCGTATGGTAACGGCATAGTCGATAATGAATCCTACAGCAAGACATGAAAGCAGAATAATCACATACCCGACAATTCCGCCTTTTTTGATGAGCTGGAATAGCGTTATGCCCTTTTCCTGCCGGTCGTTTCCGGGCTCAAGCGAAACTACTGCAGCCGGCGGGGCAGCAGCAAGGCGGCCGCCTTGCTGTTCCTCCTGGGCCCGGGATGGGCCTGCCCACAGGCATATGTTCATAAGCACCATAAGAGTAATTACTGCAAAAATAGATTGTTTTTGATACATTACCTTCCTCCTTAAAAAAAAGACATCGTGTCATGAATCCCCGAGCACCACATTTCTATAATAATTCGTTTATTGTATTTGTTACAGGTTCTTTAAAAATTCATCAAGGCATACTTCCCACCTGCTTCCGAATACAAGAACCACCATTTGTCTGATTACTTTTTCTTCGTCGATAAGCCGTGCGCATTCACCGCCGCCCGCATCCGCGAGTGTCATAAAATCATCAAGGCTGACCCTGGTCTTGACGACAAAGGATGAGCCTTCGGAAATTATTTTTGTATCTTCATGGCTGGTGTCCAGGGCTGAAACCGTACCACTCATATTATTTCTGAACTTTTCTATCAGCTGCAGCGTTTGAGGCATATCTTTTTTATGGGGCGGTGCATCGCCGATGAGGAGGATGATTTTTTTTGATTTTTTCTTCCAGTTAAGTTCCTCTATTGCAACGCGGAGCGCCTCGCCTACAGCTTCTTCCCAATCACCACCGCCCACCGGATCAATACCACTGAGAAATGCCTGGAGGGACTGGTTGCCGTGGGTGAGGGGATGTTTTTTAGTAACAAAATCATCTCCGACATCACGGTACGTGACCAGCCCGATCCGGGAAGTGGGGACCAGTTTTTTAAAGGTTGCGATGAGATTGGCTATTTTGAACTTAACCTGGGTCAAGAACGATGCCATACTGCTTGTGGAGTCGAACACGAAAACGATATCCAGCCCGCCTTCTCGTAGAATTTTAATGTGCCTGGTAAATGAACCGGCCAGTTTTTCCTCGCCGGTATACAGTGGCTGACGCCCGGTAGCAGGATGAAGGAATTCCTGTTCAGCGGCCTCTATGCCGATAAGATTAAGCTCTTCTCGTATTTTCGGTTCAGGGTAATAACTGATATCGGGCAGAACCGGCCGGTAATCGATTTCCTGAAGCGGGTAGACCATTTTGTCCTTGACTTTGAATTTGTCCAGCAGATCATCTTCCTGAAACTTGAGGCGGTTGTCGGTTTTTCCATGGAGGGTAATGACGGCAGGTGTGTTGTCAATGTGCTCAACGGGAATGTACCAGTTGATATACGCAAAAAGCATAAGAGCAAGAATATGAAGAAGCAGTGACAATGTAAACGGCGACCTGCTTCTAAAATAATCCCAGGAATTTTTTATGAGATGCATACATGCCTCATGTTATTGTTTTAGTCTAATTAAACCAGTTTACCTTGGCACCCTGGATATTCACGGTTTCATCGATTGCCGGCAAAGTAAACGGTTTATACTGCTCATCCTCCCAGCAAAACCACGTGAAGAGGGTATCTTCGAGTGGAGCTGTAAAACAGAAGAGTGCTGCAACCGGAAGTCCGTCTCTTATCTCGAGCACTTCGACCTTCATATCACGCTGCTCAAAGATCTGTCCTTTACGTGTACTGTATTGTCGATTGCTGATTAAAATCATTTCAAGCCCGGTGAGTGATGTATCCCCTGATGAAGCAATCTTTAATGTTTTGTCATCAAGCCGTGTGATTGTAAGAGGTGTATCTCCGGAGGTTAATGATTGTAAAAGAGTAAATTCGCCCCTGAGCGACCTGCTCCAAAATACATTATGGACAAATAAGAGATAATGGGGGGTGTTGATGGATATATACCTGGTGTTTCCGGTTATGGGTCGTGACGGCAGACTTTTTGCCGCATTATCGATTTTATTTTGCAGACCGGCAAATGATTGTGATGATTGATTAAAACCAAGTGGGGCATGTATGAGGTGAACCAGAACTATCATAAACAAAAGCATTCGCGCACCGATCCTCAGCATGCGCGATGATGCCTGTTTTTGTGTGCGGGCCAGTACGGAAAAACCCTGGGCAATCAGTGCCATGGTGCCCAGACCGAAAAAGAGAAGATTCCTGTCACTGGGAATAACAGCACAAATGGGTATGAGTGACAACAGCATGCCTGTTGCCCAGAACCGGGCACTGCGGTCCCAGCGAAGAAGCGGATACAAAAGAAAAGCCAGTACTAAAATAAATGCAATTCCCGCCCTGTGCATGAAGGTGGGTAGAAAAAAGTATACATCTACGGGAGGAAAGGCCCATTGGCCGAAAACATAGACCGGGATGCGCAGGAAAAGGGCCTGGAGGTAAACAATCGGTTCTCGTAACGGATCTGTATAGATAAAAATGCTCTGGGTGCCGCAGCCAAGCACCAGATAGAGAATTGACCAGCATATACAAACCACGGCATAGGGTATAAGTGAGATGAAACGTGTACGCACCGTGCCCCGATCAATGAACAGGGCATAGGCCAGAAGGTAGCCTGTTACGGCAATACCTGCTTCGGCAGACAAAAGCGAAAGGCAAAGACACAGAGCAGGCACGAGATATCCATGTTTTAATTCGTCTTTTCTCCATCGGTCATGAAACAAAAGGCACAATACGGCAAACGTACATGCAATCATGGAATTGCGGTTTGCAAGCCATCCTGCCGGCACGCCGTGGGCATCGTCAATCGCATAAAGCAGTGCAGCAAGACCCGCAACCCATGAGAGCCCGATAATGCGCCGGTACAAAAGTGCAGCAAGGGCTGTGAGGATACCAAGCCAGAACAGATTCTGTGCATGCATCATAAAGGGACTGTCGGGCCAGAGAAAATAATCGATGCAATGGGTAAGGGCGCTTATGGGGCGAAAAAAGTACGCCCGCAATTGTGTACCGATAGCCCACCAGGGAAAAATCCCCAGATTATAATTTCGATTGTTTTTCTCGATATTGCCGTCATTAAAACAGAAAAGGTTCAACGGGGACGCCGGGAGTTCGGCAAAACGGGGTTCTTCGGTGAGAATGAGGCGGTGAAGATTATCATCCATGTTGAATCCGTTCCATAATGAGGGAATTGTAAGAAAAACAGCAATGAAGCACAGAGCAAAAGGAAGCTTTGGATGGGATAACCAATTGCAGAACTTATTCAACAGCATATGATGTGCCTATTATTTACTGTAATATAAAAGAAAACCGTAGGGTAAAGCTTCAGCTTTGCGTATATAACACGTCTCTGCCGTAGCAGCGGGAACAGCGAAAATAATACCCTATGTCTGTTATTCTTTTTTGTACAACGGTTTGTTTAGGTATCTCTATTCAAAGAAGATGCCGGGGGGGTAAAAAAGTAAAATAATAAGGTATTATAAATGGTTGTGAATGGAATGCAGTAATGTTTGTAGTGGTTTCTTGGGAGGTGATTATCATTTTTTGAGAAATGATATGAAAACTAGTCGTAATATGTTGATTTTTTATTGTTTTTTTTGTTCCAAAAATGAGATTTATTCTCGGATTTTGAGAAAAAAGAGGATTATTCCGTTTCCTTTAATTTTCTGTACAGGGAGGATAGGCCTATATTGAGCATCCGGGCAGCCTTTGTATAATCGTTATTGCAGATGTTCAAAACGTGCATGATCAGGTCTTTTTCCGCTTGTGCCCTGGCTTTTTGTCCCACCGTTTTTAACGGGTTCTGGCTGCACAGGAGTTCATCGTAAGGAAAATTCGTGGCAGGGGTGGAGGCCTGTTTTTTCAGATCGAGAAACAGGTCTTTTGCTTTTCTGTTAAACATATAAAAACGTTCGATGATATGTTCCAGTTCCCGCACATTGCCCGGATAGGAATAGTCCATGAACATCCGCATCTCTTTTTCAGAGGGGAAATCAAAATTTTTATTGAGCTTTTTTTGCAGTTTTTCAAGAAAATGTTCTATGAGCAGCGGGATGTCCTCTTTACGCTGCCTGAGCGGTGGGACGTGGATGGGAATGACATAGATGCGGTAAAACAGGTCTTCCCTGAAGTTGCCGTTTTGCACTTCTGTGCGCAGGTCCTTGTTGGTGGCGGCAATGAGCCGTACGTCCACTTTCTGGGGTGTGGACTCTCCGACACGAATAATAACACCTCGTTCAAGTACACGGAGCAGTTTTACCTGCATGTTTATGTCCATTTCACCGATTTCATCGAGGAAAAGGGTGCCCCCGTGGGCTTCGGTAAAATAGCCGTTTTTGGTTTCAACCGCGCCCGTATATGCACCTTTGACATGTCCGAAGAATTCACGTTCCATCAGCTCCCGGGGAATGGCCCCGCAGTTAACGGAGATCATGGGGCCCTGTCTTTGAGGGGTGTTGTTGTGGATTGCTTCGGCGATAAGTTCCTTGCCGGTTCCCGTCTCGCCGATGATCAGTACATGAGAGTCGCTGTCCTGTATGGTTTCAAGACTCCTTAAGACCTGTTGCATGGGAGGAGCGGTACCAACAAGATTGTGGTGAAAATCCTTTTGGATGGATCTTTTGTGAAGATGTATGACTTTCTTTTTCTGTGGGGTGTCACTGCTCATGACTTCTTTTGAAAAAGAGTGTGAGTAGAGGTAAGCGTTGTATTTATGCTCCACGCCTAATACATGTTTTAGGTACCGATCCCCCTCCGGAATTTATGCTAATAGCGTGATGCCGTCAATACATGAGAACATATACTCTTTTTTTATTTTACATGCAAGAAAAACTGTAGGGCATAGCTTCAGCTTTAGCGCTCGAACAGTTTTTTTCTTCGGTGGCGGAAGGTATAGTAATTTATATTCAGCAGGCGTGCCGCCTTGCTTTCATTGCCCTGTGCGGTACGCAGTGCCGCATCAAAGTACTTCTTTTCAATTGATTTGAGCCGTGTGTCAAGGTCGATACCTTCGGCGGGAATAACGGGAGTGTCTCCGGATGTTTCAGAATGGACGTGTTCCTCGGGCACGGGGGGTGTTTCCAACAGGGCGATATCTTCAGGGGTTATCTGTTCTCTGGTGCTGGTCAGGACGGCCCGTTCCATGGTGTTGCGCAGTTCCCTGATATTGCCTTTCCAGCTGTGATTTACCAGAATTCTTTCTGCCACGCTGGAAATTCCGTTACAGGTCTTGTTAAACTTTTTCCTGAACCCTATGAGAAAGTGATAGGCAATGGGTAAGATGTCATCGGTCCGTTCTTGAAGATTCGGTATCTCCACCTTGATTACGGCAAGACGATAAAACAGGTCACTCCTGAACAGCCCCTTATTGATGAGCGCTTCAAGGTTTTTATTTGTGGCGGATACCACTCTTGTTTTTACGGTAAGCTTCTGGGTCCCGCCAACACGGTAATACTCACCTTCTTCAAGGAACCTGAGAAGTTTTGCCTGGGCTTCCATGCTCAGATCGCCCACTTCATCCAGAAAAAGCGTCCCGCCGGAGGCTGCCTCAACAAGACCTTTTTTACCGCCTTCCCGGGCACCGCTGAATGCCCCTTTTTCATACCCGAACAGTTCGCTTTCAAGAAGTTCTTTGGGAATCGCAGCGCAGTTGAGGGTAATAAAGGGCCCCTTGAAGTTCGGGCTTTTATAATGCAGGGCGCTTGCAAGCAGTTCTTTGCCGGTTCCTGTTTCTCCGAAGATTAAAACCGGCGTATCAGGACTTTGGGCAACCTGGTCGATAAATTCCATTATGTTCTCTATTGATTTGCTTTCACCTATAAAGCAGGGAATGTTTTCCGTGAGATATTTCTTCTGCAGTTCATGCACTTCTTTGCGCAGCCTGATAGTGTCAAGGGCATTTTGGATGGAAACCAGCAGCGTGTCGATATAGATGGGTTTTACAACGTAATCATATGCACCAAGCTTCATAGCAGAAACGACTGTCCCGATATCCTCATAAGCGGTAATCATGATAACAAGAATATCGGGGTGCAGTTTTTTGATATTTTTCAGGGCATCAATTCCGTTCATGCCGGGCAGGCCTATATCCAGTAATACAAGATCCGGCGGACTGCTCTGCATTGCGGTCAATGCAGATTCTGCATTTTCATAACCGGTCGAATCGTAGTCGTTCTGCAGCGCAAGCGTTATCCCGTTTCGTGCTACTTCTTCGTCATCTACAACATATATGGAGTATTTAAACATGTTCACATCCTTCGGCATGTCATTCTTGTGAAGAGGATATGACTACAGCCTGATGTTTTTGTTGTCGCTCATCGCCCCTTTTTTTAAAGGGAAGTTCAATAGTAAATTCCGCTCCGCCAAACGTGCTTGTTGACACGTGCAGGGTCCCGCCGTGGTCATTGATGATTCTATGGCAGAGACTTAAGCCTATGCCCGAACCATCTGCCTTTGTGGTATAGAACGGGTCAAAAATTTTATACCTGTTTTCCGGCGAGATCCCCGGTCCCGAGTCGGCCACGATTATTACAGCAGTATCACCGCGCTGCAGCGAACGGATCATTAAAATTCTTCTCTCATCATTTTCAGTCATTGCCTGGACGGCGTTGTTGATAAGATTCAGCAGAACCTGTTCGATCATATGAAAATCCGCGGAACAGGAGGGAAGGGCTTCTGCAAGGTGTTTTTCTACCGTTATGCCGCTTTTTCGCAGGGTGACCGATGAAAGGGTGAGTACATTATCTATACAGTCGTTAATATCGACAAGGACTTTTTTCGGACGGCTCGGTTTAGAGAAGTCCATCACCCTCCTGATAACGGCCTCTATTTTATGTGATGCCGTTTCTATTGCCCCCATACTGTGGTTAACCGTTTCGGGCATCTGTTCGGCAAGATGTCCGTTTTTAAAGCAGTTTTTCAAAGAGTAGAGGTATGAATTAATGCCCGTCAGCGGATTTCTGATTTCGTGGGCAATGCCTGCTGCAACCCTCCCCAGTGACGCCATTTTGTCCTGGATCCTTACCAGCTGTTCAAGCTCCATGAACCGGGTGATATCCATCATATTGACAAATAGCGCCTCACGCCCCTGATATTCTATGAGTGTGCCGCAGCAGTTTACCCAGCGCATATCGGTCGAGCTGTCCATTTTACCGGAGGGATAGAACCGGAAATCGACGTAATGTGTCGCACCTTTGCCTGAAACGATTGTGGTGTGGAACGTACGGACTTTTTCTCTGTCCTCCTGATGGATGTTCTCATAGGTATGCAGGGCAAATGCAGCGGGGATTTGACCAAACAGTCTGGTGAATTCCTGGTTTTTATAAACAACCCTGTCCGCCTGAATAATACAAACGCCGGTAAGTGAATTTTCCACAATGTCCCTGAGTCGCTTTTCGCTTTTGCGAACTTCCTCCTCTGCCTCTTTGCGTTCCGTGATATCACGGGCAATTGCGGTAAAAAATTCCCCCTCACGGCTCTTCCATTTTGACTCGGAGAGTTCCATGGGGAATTCATTGCCTGATTTTTTCAGACCGATGGTCTCAATGGGTTTGTGGGGCAGTGCCGATAGCCCGCTCTCAGACAAACGGGTTGCACTTTTTTCATATTCGCCACGCAGCCGTTCGGCGAGCAGGAACGAGGCGGGCTTGTTGATAGCCTCGTCCCCGGAGTAGCCGAAAATGGTTTCCGCACCCCGGTTCCAGAATACGATGCTGCCCCTGTTGTTAACGGAGATAATGGCGTCACGTGCTGTTTGCACGACAGATCGAAACCGCTCTTCGCTGTTCTCAAGTGATTCAAGCGTTTTGCTGTTAAGCAGTGCAACGGAGGCAAGCTCGCTGAATGCCGTGGCCATACGGACATCGCCCTCAGTAAACCCACCCTGCTTATTGGCAATAACAAGCAACGCAGCGGTTTCACCTTTAATCGTTAACGGCGAGCACAGAAGTGAACTGATGGAAGTATGTGATTCGGGCAGATTATCACTGTACGGAGAGGTTTTCCATTCATTGCAGAACACCGGTTTTTCACTGGTATAGGTTTCTTTAAAAATACCCTTAAGGGGCATGGAGGACTTTTCAGCAGCAGTGCGATCAGCTTGAAGCGCAATGAAGAGTAATTGTTTCGCACCCGCATCATTTTCCTGTATTTCCGCAATAAAACCTGTAGCAGCTTTACTCAAATGAAGACATGAGTTGATAATAACCCGAGACGCATCATGGAAATCGTGATATTCAAGAACTGCACGGGATGCCAGAAGCAGCGCTGCTGTTTCCTCTTCGCTTCGTTGTGATTCTGTAAGTGCGATGCGAAGCGCTTTTTCAGCCTTTAGGCGTTCATTTATTTCCGTTGTGAGAACTTCCTTCTGGTGGAAGAAACGAAGTATCAGTGTGGCAAGATTACCGAACTCGGTGCTCGATTTTTGCAGGCCATGGATAATCTCAGGGTTCTCATTCTTGAGACCGGTGGATATCTTCTTCAGGGGCATATTTACCCAGATCATCAGAAGAACCGATAGAAGAATGACGACGAGGGAGACAAATACCGCCATCAAGATAAGCAGATTGTTTGATGATCGGTGCAGTTGCTGTGTAAGAGGGCTTTGGCTCTGAATCTTGATTTCCAGGAGTGGGCGTTTGTCCCAGCCGCGTTTAACCCGGGAGAACTGTATAATGCCCTTTTCGCGATCATACCCTTTTTCCTGCACCTCTTTTCCCTTGATGGGAAGAAGCTCTATGGTGGTTTCAGTTATTATTGAAAGTTCCTGGACATAGTTTTTACTCCACAGCCGTCCTGCTAAAAAGACACCCGCGGGCGGTGTTCTGCGCTCGGTATCCCACGCCGGCTGCACAGGGGCACTTTGAATTTCCATAAATCCACGGGGGGTATCAATGAAGAAATGGAGAAAGAAATTTCGGGGCGCGAGCGTTGTGAAAAATTCATCCGGAAGCTTGAGGTCTTTCAGGTCGTCGGCGCCTGTGCTGTTTGTAGCATAAACGAGGTTGCGCCGTATATCATATATCCACACTGAAGAAACATTAAAACTCTGAAGGAAACCGTCGATAGCTATCTCTTCGGTTTCAGGCGCGGAAACGAACCGAACCATATCATCCCTGTTGCTGAAATCATACGCAAACAGTTCAAGATATTTTCCTTCTTCCCTGAGAAACTTGTCAAAAAACGTGTCCTTTTCCTCAATCTTATCATTTTCAAGCAGCTCCAGTTGCTTGTTCTCGTAGCGGTTAAAAAAGATCAGGCCGTTTAAAAAGAGGGCACTTATTAAGAAGAGTAAAAAGGTGATTCTGGTTTGTGTCTGCATCGGTCAATACGTTAGTTTAAAAGCATATACTGCGGTAGATTTAAGCATAAATTATAACAGGTTATGGCGATCATGCAACTGTAATAAAAAACGGCATACAGGTACCGCTGTTTTTAAAAAAAAATCTAAATATCTTGACTTCTCATGCATTAAGAATTATGACAATTTTATAAACCAGCAGCATATACTGTTTTTATAATCCGGTTTTTCCCGGCTTATGTTTCCCGTACTTTCAACGCAGGAAATGCTGCCGCCGAGAACCGGCATCTCTATACAAACGAATTGTGTAAAACAATGCACGAGAAACAGAATCCAGACCAGAAAATTCTTCCCGAAGTAGTTAAAACGCTTGTTTCATTGATCGAGCAGAAGGGGACATATATCAGCGGACATGCCGAGCGGGTAGCGGGAAACTGTGTTCTGTTTGCAAAAGAACTGAATCTGCCGAAGCATGAGATCGACAAGATTTATCTTGCCGGTCTGTTTCATGACATCGGCATGGTATTCATTCCCCTGGAAATTATACAGAAGCCGGCAAAGCTGACGGATGATGAAATGAGTGCCGTCAGACAGCATCCCATGGTCGCTGAAAAGGTGCTTTCCCCGCTCAGCTTCTTAAGGGACGTGATTCCCCTGATCAGGCATCATCATGAAATGTATGACGGAAGCGGCTATCCCGATGCAATAAAGGGTGAAGAGATTCCCATCGGGTCCCGGGTACTGTGTCTGGTAGACACGTTCGAGGCAATGATTGCGCCTCGTTCTCACCGGCCTGCCCTTGAGGTAAAGGATGCACTGGAAATTATTGAAAAAGAGGCAGACGGCAAATACGACGGAAAACTCACAGAAAAGTTTATTGATTTTATCCAGTCGTCGCCGGATGTCTCAAAAGAGATTAAAGATGCCAAAAGATTGCGCGATGCGGTCAAGCAGGTCGTGCTGAATTTTAAACGAGGGGTGATCGAGTTACCGGTACTGCCTAAAATTGTTTATGAAATACGTGATGTTATCCGCAACCCGTTGACGACCATTGATAATGTCGCATCCGTCGTCGAGCGGGACGCTGTTATATCAATAAAACTGATTTCTGCTGCTAATTCACCCATATACCGGGGAACGGATAAATTCCATACGGTCAAGCAGGCAATTCCCCGGCTTGGGATCAAGAAAGCATATTCCATTATTGAAACCATAGCAAACAAAAGCCTGTACAAAACCGGCAACGAAGAGTTTATGGGGCTTATGGAAAAGCTCTGGCTGCATTCACTTGCCTGCGCATACAGTTCACGGGCCATTGCGCATCGGCTGCACATTGCCGACCCGGAAAAACTGTTTTTAATGGGGCTCATACATGATATCGGCAAGGTGCTGCTTATAAAATCACTTACAGATATTTTTACAAAGCAGCATGAGCTTGATATGGATTCGGTAAATGCAGCCATACAGGAATACCACGGCCCATTCGGCGCCGCGCTTCTTCAGCGCTGGAATTTTACCGCCGAGTTTATACGGGTTGCTGAACTGCATGAGGGGCCGCGTTTTTTTGAAACAACGCCAAAGGAAGTCCTGGTGGTGAGCCTGGCCAACCTGCTCACGCGCAAAATCGGGTTCAGCCTGTTCAATGACGAGGACATAGATTTGTGCGAAGTTGAATCAACCAAACTCCTCGGCATGGATACTGCCCTGGTTGATGATATTGTACAGGATAGCAGGAACATGATTCAAGAGGTTGCCGCAAGCTTTTAACCCCCGTTTATGACAGGTCTACAGGGATGGACGCTACCAGTGTAACGGCGTGCGGTGTTACCTTCGCCTTGTATGCTACCACCCATACCCCCGCGTTTGACGCATTTCTCAGGGTTTCTCCGTATAACGGGTCTATCATGTCGGCAGGACGCAACGTGCGCACATCGCTGCGCTGTATAACGTAGAATATGCAGGCCTTATTTCCCTCCCGAACGGTTTGAATAAGGTGCTGAAGGTGCTTGGTCCCTCGGGCTGTTACTGCGTCAGGGAAAAAGGCACTGTTGTTCTCTACCATGGTTACATTTTTTATTTCAATATAGCACAGCATGGCGCCATTGTTAAGCAGCAGATCAAGCCTGCTGTGTTTGCCGAAAGACGGTTCCCGACGCACCAAAGCCCATGATGAAAACTCGGGAAGGAGCTTTCCCTGTATCGCCGCTGCAACGAGCCTGTTGGGGAGCAGTGTATTGACCCCCACCCATGTTTTTCCCATTTGTATCAGCTCCCATGTCCACTGTGTCCTGCGCCTTGGATTGTTTGATTTTGAAAGCATGACAGGATTTCCCGAACAGCAGCATGTTTTCATTGAACCGGAATTGGGACAGTGGGCGGTTACAACGGTTCCGTCAGGCATTTTTACATCAGCAAGAAAACGCTTGTATCGCTTTATAAGGACGCCCGGATAGAGCGGGCGGGGAAGTCGTATTTCAGGTTTTTTGATAAGTGCGCTTTTCTCGGTGCGGTGCATGTTTGTGCGTTTTCAGCCTTCTATTGTGAATGACAGTATACGTGTCCATTGCTTACTGTTGTATCATAGCAAAAATGTTTTGCCCCTTACCAGTTTTTTGACACCTGTTTTGCCCCTTTTTCATGGTTAATGACTTGACAGCATAAAAGGATATCCTTATAATTTTGTGTTTTGAAGTATCGTGTATAAAAAGATGGAGAGAGACATGGAAATTATTGTTCAGAAATATGGTGGTACAAGTATTGGAAAAGCAGACCGCATGTTCAGCGTGGCCGAGATTGTCCGGGAGAGCATGAAGAAGAATCACATTATTGTCGTTTTGTCTGCGATGAGCAGCTATATTAAGGCCGAGGGAACCACCAGCAGACTTATTGAGGCTGCGGATGCTGCTGTTAATAAAGGGTCATACTTCAGGATTATCGACCATATCGAAGATCACCACATTGCCACTATTAAGAACCTCATGCAGGGTGAAATTCAGGAACAGGTTATAGAGCAGATAGATACGGAACTCAAGTCCCTAAAATCCTTTCTCGAAGCAATCAGCGTTATCGAAGAGATTTCACCACGCTCCCATGATGTTATCATCAGTACCGGGGAAAAGCTGTCGGCCTGTATCTTTGCCGGACTTCTCAACAGTATGGGGATTGATGCAGAATATGTAAACCTGGACACACTTATCGACAAACCTTTTAATGAAACAGACAATAAGTTTTATTCTTATGCACAGAAACGTTTAAGGAAGACTATTAAGAACTGCGGCTATAAGGTTCCTGTATTAACGGGTTATTTCGGTTTTGTTCCCAACGGCATCATTCAGAGTATAGGGCGTGGTTATACCGACCTCACCGCCGCGCTCGCATCAGCAGCCGTAAAGGCTAAGGAGCTGCAGATATGGAAGGAAGTCGATGGTGTCTATTCAGCGGATCCGAGAAAGGTTGATGACGCAACAGTGCTTCCAACCATTACACCGGAAGAAGCCGCGGAACTAACCTATTACGGTTCCGAAGTTATTCACCCGTTTACCATGGAACACGTTATGCGCGCAAGCATACCGATCCGCATTAAAAATACGTTCAAGCCCGATCAGGAAGGGACCCTCGTCGACCCCCGGGCCAGGGAACATGCGCCCGCAAAGCCTGCAACGGCAGTTACGGTAAAAAGGAACGTAACCGTCATTAATATAAACTCAAACCGCATGCTGATGGCCTATGGTTTTATGGCACGGGTCTTTAATGTCCTGGCCAAATACGGCATTATCATCGACCTGATTGCCACGTCGGAAGTCAATATCTCCATGACTGTTGAAAATATTGAAAACTTGGACAAAGCAATAGCTGAACTTGAAGAGCACGGCACGGTAACAGTTACGGAAAATATGGCAATTTTGAGCCTGGTGGGCAGGGGGCAGAAACACTGTGTCGGTCTTGCCGGGAAATTGTTTTCCGTACTGGGCAAGGAAGGTGTCAATATAGAAATGATCTCCCAGGGTGCCTCCGAAATAAATATTTCCTGTATTATTGAGGACGAATTTGCGGACCGTGCCTTAAAAGCAGCTCATGATGCTTTGGTAAAGTAAGAATGACCATTGTCGCAGGCTGTTCAAATTCCGCCGTGGCGGGGTTGCACAAACCATTCGTCACTGCGACGTACCAACACGCACGCTTCGTTTAACTTGTTGTGTGCGTTTGCGTCCAGAAATTCTTACACAGCCGGTCATAAAAAATATTTCACAAACTTATAGTGGTACTTGTATGACAGCCGACACGAAGGATGCAGTAATCCTCTGCAGCGGCGGCATTGATTCTACCACTGCATTGGCAGCGGCGAACAAGCAGGGATACGGGCTGTACTGCCTCAGCTTTGCATACGGTCAGCGTCACGGGATAGAACTTGAAGCAGCGCGGAGAGTTGCTCAGGCGTTCAGCTGCAAACAGCACCTTGTCATGGATATAGACATGGGGAGCATAGGCGGGTCTGCACTGACCGATACCATAGCGGTCCCTAAGGGCAGGTCTCAGGCACAGCTTTCACAGGGAATACCCGTCACCTACGTCCCTGCACGCAATACCATTTTTCTTTCCTTTGCTTTGGCCTGGGCGGAAGTCCTGGGGATTATTGATATATTTATTGGTGTAAATGCCGTTGACTATTCAGGATACCCCGACTGCCGGCCGGAATATCTCAGTGCATTCGAGACCATGGCCAACCTTGCAACCAAAGCAGGCGTTGAGGGAAAAAAGATCACCCTGCATGCCCCGCTTATCCATTTAACGAAAGCACAGATTATACAAAAAGGCATTGCCCTCGGCGTTGATTACGGTATGACGCACAGCTGTTATGATCCAGCCCCCGACGGCAGGGCATGCGGCGGGTGTGACAGCTGCATTCTGAGGAAAAAGGGGTTTCACGAGGCAGGGGTTCAGGACCCGACACGCTATGCCGGCCGTTAGCTGCATACATATCGGCCGGGGACGTTAGGGCAACATCCGTTGGAGAAAAAACACATCACCTCACAAACTGTTTTTTTAAATGAATGTTTTATTAAATTCATCGAGCACCAATAAAAACTTGTCCGGCAGCAGGTTTCGCACGAAAGTAACAATTTCATCAGGAACAGCCCCGTAAAATGCCTGGGCGATACCCCCGGCAATACAGGCCATGGTATCACTGTCGCCTCCCAGGGAGACTGCATTTCGTACCGCATCCTCATACCCGCGTGATTCAAGAAATGCAATTATGGCTTCCGGGACCGATCCCCGGCAGCTCACATCAAACCTGTAGCACGGACGGATTTGTTCAAGGGAGCGGTAAAGGTCATATGAGAAGCGTTCTGCTATAAAGGCTGTTATTTCCTGTTTTGTTTTTCCCTTTCTTGCCAGAAAGACCGCCGCCGCCGTCGCCTGGGCGCCGTTGATCCCCTCAGCGTGGTTGTGTGTAACTTCAGCACTTTTTTTTGCTTCTGCAAGGACACTTTCAATTGTGTTGAAGGCAAAACCTATGGGACTGACCCTCATAGCAGAACCGTTTCCCCAGCTGTTATAGGGTGCGGCATCTTCGGTGAAAAGCCATTCAAGAAAGCCCGTGCCGTATCCCGCACGGGGATACAGCCTTCCGTACGTCCTTAAGCTGGTTGCATAATCTGTGTTGTGCAACAGGCTGTCTGCAACGGCTATGGTAAGAACCGTATCGTCGGTAAACCGGGCATGGCTGTTAAACAGGGGGAACCTGGTTGTCTTAATGGGACGTGCCTCATAGACTGAACCGATTATGTCTCCTGCAACGGCACCAAGCATTTCTGTTTATCCTTATGTTATTACGACGTCCTGTGTTTCCCTGATCCACTCCTGCAAAGCATTGATTATCTTTTGCGCCTGCTCCCTGCTGGAGATATTAAATTTGCTTTGCTGCATATATTCCCCCTTGATTTTTCTGTACCGCCGAATGCTGAAACGGTCGGGACCGTATGTTTCTTTTTTTTTGTCCCAGTCCTTATACCTGAACAGTATGGTTGACCACGCGCCTTTTGAAAGGATGACCTTGTCGAGTTCCTTTACCAGAAGAACCCCCTCATCCGTATAGTTAATGCTGAGGTCGTTAACATCCGATGCCATTGTGTCTCCTTTGTTGATTGTATATATAGTCTCTTAGGGTTGTGTCGCTTACACTACGTGAGCGCACTGGTTGCTGGCAGTAATTCCCGGTTGCAGCATTATCCCCGGGTATACAGCTATTATATTGTACCCACTTATTGTATTACTTTCAAATTATTAACGCTCTTGGTAAGAAGAACCACACGACAAACACAAAACATACCGACACGGCAACGCGTTGACCAGGAAGAAACACCGGGTTCATTATTGCAATAAAATAATTTCCTTGACTCATGCACTGTATTATGTGATTCTCTAGAAATATTAAGCACATCTGCTTTTTTTGCAAGGTATTAATTTTATATCCGAATAAGATTTAAAAGTCACTGCCCACGGGATTAAAATTAATCTCATGGGCTTATTTTATTGTTTGCCGGAAACCCCGTGCTTCGCACGGGTCCCTAGATCCCGTAGCACTGCGGGGGAGGCGGAAGGGAACTTTCCACGTTCATGGACCTTTGGCTTTCGGCCTCTGGCCTCAATCCAAAGCCGGGCTTTTTTAGCCCGGTTGTTTACTTCAGGGATACTACATGAAGAATATATTAGTGCAACTGCTCATTGGCGTAAGTCTTCTGGCGTTTGCGGGCTGTCAGGGGAATGAACAAACGGTTATTTCTTCAACAACACAAGAACAGGACAGCGCGGCACAATCCAACACACCTTCCACAGATGGGAAGGGAAAGGGAGACACTATGATAGCGAGCGTTAATGGTACGAAAATAACCTCTGAGGAGGTTGAACTTGAAACGGCCAATCTTATGATGCAGTACCAAGGTAATATGCCGCCCGAGCAGTTACAGCAGATGCAACCGCAGATAAAGAAACAGGCGCTTGAGAGCCTTATCAATAAAGCGCTGTTATTTATTGAAGCCAAGCAGAAAAATATTACGCCCGATACACAGCAGATAGATGACGAAATAAAGAGCATTGCCGGGAGGTTTCCTTCCCAGGAAGAGTTCCAAAGCCAGATGGCCAAAGCGGGAATGAACGAAAATGAACTGCGCGATAAGATTGGGCAGAACCTCATGATTGATACCTTGTTAAAAGACAAATTACAGGGGATCGAGACCGCAGGTGATGACGAGATCAGTGCATTTTACAATAAAAACCGTGATGATTTTAATGTTCCTGAGCAGGTCCAGGCAAGGCATATCCTGCTGAAGTTCAATCCAGGGGATTCTCAGGAGGTTAAAAGTCAAAAGCGTCTTGATATTGCCGGACTGCGCGGCCAAATCGAGAAAGGGACAGATTTTGCAGAACTTGCCCGGAACCATTCCGAATGTCCAAGCAAAGAGCGGGGCGGTGACCTGGGCTATTTCGGCAAGGGGCAGATGGTTAAGCCGTTTGAGGACACAGCCTTTACCCTTGGTATAGGAGAGGTGAGTGAAGTAGTAGAGACTGAGTTCGGCCTCCACATCATAAAATTAATGGACAAAAAAGAGCCTCACATGATGCCTCTGGAGGAGGTTAAGGATAAAATAGCCGATTATTTAAAAAGCGAAAAGGAGAAGCAGGCGGTAGGCGGATACCTCAGCGACCTGCGTGCCGGTGCACAGATTGAATATGCTCAGAAGGAGCAGTAATGTCGATTACTATACAGGTTCGCGGGGATATCGACAAGGCTATCAGACTGTTAAAGAAGAAGGTCCAGCGGGATGGACTTCAAAGAGAGCTCAGACGCAGACGTTTCTATGAAAAGCCGAGTATTAGAAAAAGGCGAAAAAGATCCGAAGCAGCGCGGCGAAAAAGGAGAACAGGTCAATTTCGCATGAGAGGGATATAAAAAGAACTGTTTTCAAAAGGAGCAATGTTCATGTCAAAAAAATTATATATTGGTAATCTTTCCTACAAGGCTACAGAAGAAGATTTAAAGAAAAAATTTGACGAGATAGGTGAATGCATTTCCGTCAACATTATCGTTGACCGGTATACGGGAAAGCCCAAAGGGTTTGCTTTTGTTGAAATGGCAAATGACGAGGAAGCCCAGGAGGCAATCGATAAACTCAATAGGAAACCCCTGTACGGAAGAGGTATTATCGTGAGCGAAGCACGACCGCCGAAGGATAGAAGAGGCGGCGGGTTTCGAGGCGGGCGTGGTCGGTTTTGAATCCGGCATATAGCGCAGGTACAATGAAGATTCTCAACGCCATACGGTAGCCGCGTTTTAATTTTTGCGTATATAGCAGCCCTGCACGTCATCAGCCTTCTGTACTCCACGGCCCTTTTTTTAACCACGGGGCCTTTTTTACATAGAGTTCAATTGTATTGCATATTGCACAACAATGCCCGCATAGCCTTTTGCACGTGAACCGCCCCGGCACCTGCAGGGCATGCATTACGTGGTGTCCCACAGGTGCCATCACGGAACAGGGACACAGCACGGATGAATGCATGATGCACTGTAACGAAATCATGCAGAAGGCAAACGAGTATGACGCCGAAATACCGGGATGCGGCCTGTGTCAGACCGGCGTTCCCTGTGAGGCGAAAACCCAAAAAAACCGTAACCGGCCGTTGAAAACACCCATCTTCCCGCCCAAATTAATTTCCCGGTGTAACAGACCGGTGCGGCCGGGGGCTTTGATTGTTTGTCCATGGAGCACGCTATGTCGCCGGCTTTACCCATGAGATGGTTTGCCGCATTACCGGTAGTGGTTGTGCTGTGCGTGATGTGCACTGATAAAACCGTGAAGCCGGAATCCAGACTGCCGGAGTATCTGGGGAGCCTTAAACTGAAAAGCGTTGTCAGCGGTGTGAAGGCCGACAAGTTCATGTACAGGATGCACGGAAAACCCATCGGTTCGGGCAGCTCCGTCATAGGTTATTATGGAAGCACTGACACAGCTACTATTCTGTATGTCACCAGGTTTGACAGCACGGACCATGCTGAAACGGCCCTGGGAAAAATGGTGTCAAGAATGGCAGCCTCATCTGGCCCCTTTACCCCGGTACATAAAGAGGACTCGGGCAATTCGGTTGTCTTTACAACCAGCGGAATGGGATGCGCCCACTATTTTTACCGTGAAAAATCCTCCGTCATCTGGCTGCAGGCAGAACCGGATAGTGCAGCCGATTTATACCGGCACGTGTCAAATCTTATTATTCACTGATTATCAACAGAGCGTAACGGGCCGCCGGTTATGATGACCCTTTGTTACCTTTGAGACTCGTTGCAGGGGATTTTATGGCAGATTTCAGTGTGGTAGTGAAAGGGGTTTTCAATGTCAAGACGCACCTGGTCCTTAAATCCGTTTTCCCTGCATGTAATGAGCTCGGTTTTTCGGGCCTGCCGAATGATATCCCCCAGAGAATTCTTATTGATATTCCCCAGAACAGCATAGTGAAACTCGCATGGTCTGACATCACCTGCGGGGGTGATGTTGTATCTGCCTTTGCAAAAAAGGTCTATTCCCTGATGCGTGTCTTTTTCCGTTATCTTGTGAAGGTCGGTGAGAACAATTCCACCGCTTAGTTTGAGGGGGTGAAGCTTTTCGTATACCGACTCAAGTTGATGAATGTCCGGCAGGATCTCAGGATTGTCCTTGACCCTTCCCACAGGGATAATAGCGTTGAAATGAACAATTGCATTGTGGCGTTCACACAGGGCTATAATGTCATCAATTTGCGGTATAACGTTTTTCCACAGGGTAACGATAACTTCCTTCGGAACATCCCGTGCCATGTCCAGCGCCCGCATCAGGGAGGTGAATGCGCCGTGAACGCCACGGTACCTATCATGGGTTTTGCCTATGCCGTCGAGGCCGAAGACCAGGACGGCCCTGTTTTTTATACGGCGGAGATGCTTTTGTGTGACGCCAAGTCCGGAGGTTGTAATAAAGACCAGAAATTCCTCTGAAGCTTTTTCAACCATGTCCACCAGGTCTTTGTGGAGAAACGGTTCACCACCGGAGAGGATTATGCAGTCGAAAAAACCCCGTGCATCGGTGAGGATTGTACATACTTGCTCACATGAAAGCTCTCCCGGCTTTGGGAAACTGCCGTAGCAGTGCTTGCACGTACAGGTACACGCGCCGGTAATTTCAATTTCAAGGAATCGCGGGTGCATCTCTTCTCAGTGAAATTGTTTCTTATTGGTTAACGAACTCCCGGTATTGTTGCTCCGGGCAGGTCGACGGTTTCGACACCCAGGGAGCTTATCGATAAACAACGTCAGGCTTCTACCGGTTCCCCGTAGTTTCTGTACTGCGTGGCCACAAAGGCAAGATTCTCAATGAAGCTTACCAGGCTTTGATAGGGAAAACTCACGGTAAGCTCTTCGTCCAGCAGACCGATATATTTTCTCCAGGCAACATCGCTGTACGAAAAGGAGGGTTTCCCGGTAACATAAGGATACTGTATGAGAAAGGGACAGCCGCCGTTACCGCCAAATCCCCGGACAGGCTCCCCCTGTGTATAGGTATAGGCGCGGTTCAGGATATCAGCGGCAGCAGGTGTGCAGAACATGAGGACGAGGTCGGGATCTTCAATGTCCTTGAAAAGTCCAAGCTGGACTGCCGCATTCTTTTTCCCAACAGGCGGTTTTAACCTATCAAGCTCATGTTCATACTTGAGAGCAGTTTCAACATCCCTGTATGATTTACTCATTTCAAAATGTACAGCGATCATCTCCTGCCGTTGCTCATCAGAAAGGGGCGGTGCCACACCGGTGGCGACAACGCCCCCCGTGCAGAAGCAATGATCGCGATTGGTATGAAAGGTTTTTCCGGTTTCAAGCACTTCCCCTATCTGGGTACACATGCCGGGAAAAGCATTGCCCTCATATTGGGGGATTGTATCAGGCAGGCGCTCCCAGACCTTTACGGCTATCAGCGGTTTCTTGATTACCAGAACAGAGGTGATGGTTTCTATGATAGCGTCATTGGACATAGCAGGTTCCTTTCATGTTACATGATGTAGGCTGCAAAAACGCATCGGTACAGAGGAATACGTGATGAGCATTACTTTCTCGATCGCAAGATTTTCACATAGGGCTGCAGACGCGGATCTTTGTCAGCATTTTTCGGTTGTGTTTCTTTTTGGGCAAAGTTCCAGTATGAACCCGACCATACGACATCCCGGTGTACAGCCTTGTTGTGTTCATCAAGATACACAGCTTCAATAATACCGGGACGGATGGTGCACACTACCGCTTCACGTGAATCCTTTTCCCCAATGGTTATCCAGTCTCCCGGTGCTATCCGTGATAAAGCAGTCACGCTGGTCCTCCTTTGAGTGTGGAAAATAGTAGTTGTGGCGTGTATAACGTTACCGTGTTCTCTTTCTTTATAGTAAAAAGGAGGTTTTGTGTCAATGACGAGAGGATTTTATAAAGACGGTGAACGGGACGTTCACATTACTGCAAACCGGCACCCGTCAGACACGTACTGAGCACAGGAAGCATTATGTGCATGCACGTGAATTTTACGTTAGATAAGTGGTGCGCTGTATAGTATGATAACACCTGCTTTCCCTGCAGAATTTCTGAAAGGACACATACATGACTGATATACACAAGATTGATTTTCCCTTTGTCATGAATCAGCGCATAAGCGCAGGGCTGCTCATGTATCGGATTGCAGATGGGCATTTGCAGGTTTTTATAGCCCATCCCGGAGGACCTTATTTTACCAACAAAGACACCGGTGTCTGGAGCATCCCGAAAGGCGAGATAGAAAAGGGTGAAGACCTCCTGAACACGGCAATCAGGGAGTTTGTCGAGGAAACAGGCATACAGCCGGCAGGTGATTTTTTTTCACTGGGGTATGTAAAACAGCGGACATGGAAAGTTGTTTATGCCTGGGCATTCGAATATGAAGGTGTTGATCTCCCGCAGATAAAAAGCAATGAATGTGAAATAGAGTGGCCGCCCCGTTCGGGAAAGAAGATATCGATTCCTGAAATCGACAGGGCGGATTTTTTCCCTGCGGGGACAGCAAAAGAAAAGGTTCATCATGCTCAGGCCGCATTTATAGGACGTCTGGAAGAGCACTTGGCCGCACAAAAGACCCGTTGATTCCAACCGCCGCATCGTTGCCGTGTCCCTTCATTACGGAAAAAGAGACATTTCCCGTTTATCTGTCCGGGCCAGGATCGAGCGCCTTTTTACCCTTCACCTTTTCATCTGCTCTACAATACGGGCAGCGCCCACCTGCGAAAATCCTGACACGCCAGTACGCAGGTCCTTTTTGCTTTTCGCGAGCGCGGCTGCACGCAGTGCACGCTACGCAGCGCTGCATGGGAATGAGCCTCCTTTGCAGCCGAAGATGTTTGTCAACAAGTTATTTTACTGCCGTAAAAGTCTGCATGTGCACTATCGGTGCAGTGTGTATTATTGCTTTTTGTTAATATTATTAAAATTTAATATTTTTTTTAAAAGCCTGTAAAATTTGTTTGTTCACCGGTAGAAAGCTGTTATAATTTATTATATATGAACATTAAAATAATGATTAAATATTAAAACTAGATTAAAATAGTGTAAGATACATAGAATACCTCACCGGAAAAGTACTCATGCACGGATATATTCAGGTATATACAGGCAACGGTAAAGGGAAAACCACTGCATCTTTCGGGCTTGCGCTTAGAGCTGCCGGTGCAGGGCTGAAGGTATATATTGCCCAGTTTGTCAAGGGTATGGAGTACAGTGAGTTAAAATCCATACAGCGGTTTTCCGACCTGATACAGCTCAAACAGTACGGCAGGCGCTGTTTTATCCACAACGACCCTGCCCCGGAGGACTTTGATGCCGCCCGTGATGCATTGAACGAATTAAAGCACATTATTTCCTCAGGTACGTACCATGTGGTAATACTCGATGAGGCAAACATTGCGACGTATTACAACCTAATCTCAGTTGATGATTTACTGGCACTTCTTGATGTAAAGCCTGATCATGTTGAAATCATTGTTACCGGCAGATATGCCCACGAAAAACTCATTGAGCGTGCGGATCTTGTTACAGAAATGCGAGAAATTAAACACTATTACAGCCAGGGGATTCAGGCCAGAACAGGTATTGAGAAATAGGTGGTTTATTGTTTCAACATGCGGACCCGCGCCGCAGCAATAGGCCTGAGGGCTTTTGCAGACCGTTTCTCCGGAATAGTACAGTGTTAGTTGCCCTTATGTACTATGGATAAGAACAAAACCCGGAAACATGCCGTGAAAAAGCAATCATCCACAGCCAGTGAATCTCTCCGGAATATTTTGCAGCGTGATAGCCTTTTTGCCGCACGGATTAATGAAACGTCAGATGAAAATCCGGCCGTTTTTCTTATTTGTGCAGAAAATCTTACCTTTTCCGAGAGGCAGCTTCTCTCAAAGAGGGCAGATGCTGTTGTCTGCATGCAGGATGACCTGTTGAGCCGAATCTCCCGCCTTGAACAGGAGAATGAGAGGCTTAGCTCTCTGGTTCTCACAGACCCCCTGACCGGTTTGTATAATTTTCGTTATTTTTCAAACCAGATTACTATTGAAATAAAAAGGACACGACGGACCGGGTCAACATTTTCTCTTATGATGCTGGACGTTGATAATTTTAAACTTCTCAATGACACACTGGGCCACAATGAAGGCAATGAGTTCTTGAAAAAAATTGCTGAAATGTTCATCCAGCAGCTGAGACCTACTGACATTGCATGCCGTTTCGGTGGCGATGAATTTGCCATCATTTTGCCCGCAACCAACCACATTGATACAAACCTGGCAGCACACAGGATCAGGGAATCAATGGAAACACTCACCAAAGGATACAATCTGCCGGTTACGTTCAGCATAGGCCTTACCGAATACACAACCGTAACCATTAAAGACAGCAGAGAACTCATAGACTCTGCCGACAAAGCTCTGTACAAGGCAAAGCAGAGCGGCAAAAACAGAGTATTTTTTGAAGAAAGACCAGTTGAAGCACCTCATCCGGCAGCGGTGAGCAGAGAAGAAAAGACGGCTCTTTTTAAAAAATTGTCAGTTAAAAAGAATGAAAGCTGACAGAACTGTTTTCTCAAAAAAGAAGTTGCGTGATTCTGCGCTATCTACTAGGAATAGGCTATTATGCTGTCATGTAATAACAAAATAATTTAATTGATGGGGAGGTAAGCATATGAAAGACTATTGTAAACATGTATCTGTTTTCGTCATGATGAGTATGGTGCTGATCAGTTGCGCAACCCAGCACGCAGCTGTTAAACCGGGGCCTGCATGTACGGGTGAACCCGTACAACTCAACGATGAATATGTCCAGAAAGTGGACGATTTTCTCATTATTCTTGATTCCTCGGAATCCATGAGCGCTCCCTATGCCGGGCAAGCGAAACTGGACAGTGCCCGACGAACGGTGTGCCGCATGAACAAGATGATTCCAGATATCCCTCTTGACGGCGGGCTCAGAACATTCGGGCGCGGTTATAAGCTGTTTTCAATAAATGCAACTGATCTTATTTACGGGATGACGGCCCACAACCGTGGGGAACTGGCTGCGTGCCTTTCAGTCGTTACCCTTGCCGCCGGCAACACACCGCTTGCAACAGCCATTGATGCAGGAACGCATGATGTAGCCTCAGCAGACGGTGACATAGCCGTCATTATCATCAGTGACGGGAAAAACACCACGGGTGATGCAGTCAACGCAGCAGGCCGCATGAAGGCTGCCTATGGCGATAGAGTGTGTATATACACCATTGTGGTGGGCGATGATCCTGCAGGGCGGAAAACACTGCTTGAGATAGCACGCAAGGGAGTATGCGGATTTTTAACCTCCGCAGAACAGCTTGCATCTCCCGAGGCTATGGCATCATTTGTGACAGAGGTTTTTCTTGCAAAGAAGCCAAAACCCTGGGCTCCGGTTGCCGCAACACCGGTGGTCGCGGAAAGGGTTGTTCTTAATGCCATACAGTTTGATTTTGACAGCGCTGTAATAAAATCTGAATACGTGCCCATAATTGATGAGGCAGCAGTAATACTTAAAAAGTATGGGAATAAAAAGGTATTTGTAGAAGGACATACCTGCGCAATGGGATCTGCTCACTATAATCAGGGACTGTCCTTACGGCGGTCTGCATCGGTTAAAAAAGCTCTTGTTGAGCGGGGAATCGCTGCTGACAGGCTTACCATCAAGGGGTATGGTGAAGAAAAACCTGTCGCTGATAATGGGAGCCTCAAAGGGCGCAGGATGAACAGGCGGGTTGAGTTTAAAGTCCTGCAGCAAGAATAACTTCCGTATCATAACAATAGTTCACCGGTATCCGTCTGTACTACAGCGGGTACCGGTGAATGATGTATGCCGGGGCTGCAATTAAATTTTATTGTGTTATAAATAAGATTTAACAGTTATTTATAGCTAAAATATAAAGTTATTTGTTAGACTTTGCAATGTCGATCTGAAGTCTGCTTTCCATCCTTTTCTGGCTTTGAATCATTCGTTCAGTCTGTTCGATCTGTGCATCAACGGCACTGATCTGTTTCTGCGCATCAGCAATCTTGCCCTGCTGAATCTGAATCCTCTCATCCTTGTCCTGGGGGGAAATATAGGGCTGGTTGTCAATATCATCAATACGTTTTTCCAGCCGTTGAATTTCCTGCTGAATCCCCTGTTTCCTTGTCATAAAGGTCTGCTTATTTTTATTTAGATTTTCAATGTTTATTCGTACAACGCTTAACCTGTCGTTCAAGTCATCCAGAAACTCATCCGTCAGGGCAGGCCGGCCGGGCGACGGAACCGGCGGCAGGGCCTGGGGTAGGGCAGAACGTAATGTATCTGCCGGAGCGGGCGCTTCATCAGGCAGGTCTAGGAAAAGTTCGACAGGGGTGTAGAGGGCGGTTACCGGTTCACTGGCATCCTCTCTAATAACGTGTTTTACAAGCTGGTGGGGAAGAGCAACAAAACCATCAGCAGTATAAAACTCTACCTGGTCACCCTTTTTGTTGAAATAATTTGCTTTAATATCATTACCGTTTTGAAGCTGGATGGTATATGAAGCGGCATGTGCATAGATGGAAAAAATCCAAAGAAGCATGACACATGTCCATGGTATGATTTTTGTGTGCATAGGAGCTCCTTTTCTTTGTAGCTTTCGAAAATTTATTAAAGGTCATATACTATAGTGAATACATAGTTCACTAACGGTGATACAATGATTTTTTGTTTTTTTTCCCGGTTGTTTCAACCCGTGTTCTTTTAAAGTACTGCGTGATTTGTCTGTCAATTTTTACCCATGGAGAGACGTTCTTTGATACTTTTTTTGCATTGAGCATGTCTCCCGCACGGAGCAAACTGTTGCGTTCCCGGCGAATCATACCGCGAACGTGGTTTTTTAGCTGAAGAATTCCTGAATAATTGTTCTCTTTGATCAGTTTATCAACACATTTTTGTACGCTACGTGGACGTGTGCTTTTCAGTGCAGCGGGAAGCATTTCGGTGCCGGTTTTACTGAACAACCAGGCATGGCATTCATTACCGCTCAGCAGCAAAGCGCATAATAGTATACTATAAATTATAATAAATTTTTTAAAAAAATAAAGCATTTTTACCTGACCTGTTTACATATAGAAATCAGATTGGCAGAGACAGATTCCTTCGGTAGTGCAGATTTCAGGAACACGTGGTATACAGTTACACAAAAGTGTTTAACCACCATGCAATACTTCAGTCATTGAGGATAACGCACAATCATTCTTTTTCTATATATTTTTCGATAGGTTAGCATTATTACTTAAGTTTTTTTTAAGGTATGGGGGAGATAATTCAACGAAGCTTTCAGTAATAGAACCAAATGCATTATGATCCGATGATCACTCGGTTTCCCACCGGTCATCCTCAACGTTAATTTTTATGATTTTATGTTGGGCTTCCTGCTTGGCCGTTTGGCGTTCCTCGGATGTTAAAACATTGTCAAAACAGTAGGCGCACACGCCTGTTTTATTGACGCAGCCTTTAGTCGCACCGCATATGATGCAGGTTCTTGTCGCAATGGCATCAGCTGCTTTTCTGGAGTCTTTAAGCAACCGAGTAACCGACGGTTTTTTTTGTGCTTTTATTTTATTAAAGTCAAGTACCTTGGAACTACTCTTGGATATTTTTTTAATCATACAGCTCCATTTTCACTATGGGTATACGGTTCATTCTTAGGGGCAGGGCGTTTCACCGCGCTGCTTAAAGTATTGCACCGTTTGATAGAGTCCGTCCTGCAAAGGGGTCGCGGGTGACCAGCCCAACTGTTTTTGTGCCTTTCCCCAGGCTATGACACTGCGCATCTGTTCACCGGGCATGGCCGGCCCGTGGGTCTCGGAAACCCGTGCACCGGTTGTTGTCTGCAGTATGGAGAAAACGTCGTTAATGGTGGTCTCCCGGGCAGTGCTTATGTTGAATTCTCCAACCACATTGTGCCTGACGGCCAGCAGATTTGCTCCGGCAACATCTTTAACGAAAACAAAATCCCGGGTCTGCTCGCCGGTTCCGTTGATTGTCGGATCGGCCCCGGCAAGCATTTTCATGGTAAATACGGCAACGACTCCAGCCTCACCGTAGGGATCCTGACGGGGTCCGTATACATTGCTGTATCGCAGGGTGGTGTACGGCAATCCGTGTGTTGTGTAATAGAAGAAGAGGTATTTCTCAACAGCAAGCTTTGCAATTCCGTAGGGGCTCAAAGGGCGCACGGGATGGTTTTCATCTGCGGGAAAATAGTCGTGCTCACCGTAAATTGCGCCGCCTGTCGAAGCAAAAATGAACTTCTTGATGCCGTGTTTTACTGCTGTTTCAAGCAGTTGCAGGGTGCCTTTGATGTTTATTTCCATATCCCCGATGGGATTTTTTACCGATGAACTTACCGAAATTTGAGCGGCATGGTGTATAACAACATCAGGCTGCTCCTCTATGAAAACATCTGAAAGGTCGGGATCTGTAATGCTTTTCTTGTGAAATGATGCCTTGTGTGGCACATTTTCACGTCTGCCGGTGGAAAGGTCATCAATAATCGCAACCCGATTGCCGTCTTCAAGGAGTGCATCAGCAACATGAGAGCCGATAAAGCCGGCGCCGCCTGTTAGGAGTATGTTCATGTCAGCCTTTCTGTGCAGTTTTATAGGAGTAATAAGTAAGTAGTACAGTACATTTCTCAAAAAAGTCAAGTTATTTCAATTTGCTCAAAACAGCCATTTATGATAATAAGCAAGAAAATACAATCAAAAACAGAACCGGTATCGTGCCATGGCAGAATTTGACAAAAAAAAATATTTACGCGCCATTCCAGCAGTTGATGAAACACTGAAAACACCCGATATTCAGCTATTGCTCCGGCGTTTTCCCCGCACGCTTGTGGTGAAAGCAATACAACTGCTGCTTGCCCAACGCAGAACCCGGGTATTGACCGCCACCGAGGAAACTCACATTGATGAAGAAACGGCAGGGAAGATAACTGCGAATGCTATCGAGAAAAAGGTACGTGAAATAACACAGCCATCACTTACCCGGGTAATCAATGCATCCGGTATTATTGTGCATACAAATCTCGGGCGCGCCCCCCTTTCACAGGAAGCAATTGACTCTATGGTACATACCGCGCAGTATTACAGCAACCTTGAGTTTGACTTGGAAAAAGGCACCCGGGGATCACGTTACGTTCACGTTGAACGGTTTCTCAAAGATATTACCGGTGCGGAGGCGGGATATGTTGTCAATAATAATGCCGCAGCAGTGCTGTTAAGTCTCAATACCCTGGCCCGGGACCGGGAGGTTATTATTTCACGGGGAGAGCTTATTGAAATCGGCGGCAGTTTCAGAATACCGGAAATTATGCAACAAAGCGGAGCACGGCTGGTAGAAGTCGGTACCACCAACAGGACCCATATCAGTGATTACCGAAATGCCGTCACCGATCAGACCGCCGCCATTCTGAAAGTGCATACAAGTAATTACCGGGTCGTGGGATTTACCTCTGAGGCCAGCCTTGCAGAACTTACCGCGCTGTCCGATGAGTTTACCGTTCCCGTTCTGTTTGATATGGGCAGCGGAAGCTTTCTTCCTGCCGCCTCTGTGGGATTGGCAGATGAGCCCACCGCACTGGACCTTATCAAAGGTGGTGCTGATCTGGTTATGTTCAGCGGGGATAAACTCCTGGGCGGACCCCAGGCCGGTGTTATAATCGGCAGGAAAAAACTCATTGATGCCGTTGCGGGAAATCCCCTCGCCAGAGCTTTGAGAATCGACAAGTTAACCCTTGCCGCCCTGGAAGCGACCTTGAGAACCTACATTCTGAAGCCTGAATGCCCGGATGCACTCCCCGTCATCAGGATGCTTACCGTACAAGAGGCAGACCTTAAAAAGCGGGCCGTGAAGATCAGGAGAGATGTTAAGCGTCTGATACCCTCTCTTGGAGTCAGCGTTCAACAGGATGCCGCACAGGTTGGCGGCGGGTCCTATCCCATACATGATTTGCCGACCTGGGTGGTTGCCATTGATCCTTCACCGCTTACGGCCACTGAGTTTGAACAGCGCCTCAGGACAGGGTCACCTCACATTATTTCCCGTATCAGCAAGGATACAATTCTTCTGGATATGAGGACCGTCTTTCCGGAGGAGGTCTCCGTAATTGCCGGGTGCCTGCGTAATGTGATGACAGGAGCCGGCGGGCAAGACACTATCGGGCACTAGACCCACTGTCAGATTTGAGAGTGCATGCAGTGTGGTCCTGACTGCTGCAGGCTACATAGAGCATTGGAATGGGTCGCGGCTTCGCTGAGGCAGCGCCGTTTTTATCAGGTACGATGTTGCGGTGAAAACAGTTCAACTAAAAGTTTCTCGGCTGGATTCAAACAAACGAATCGATGTACTGCTTGTTGCACACAGGGTTCTTCTCAGCCGTTCCCAGATACAGAAATCCATCGCGGATGGCTGTGTGAGCGTCAACGGAGACATCCCAAAGTCATCATACCGGGTGCGTGAAGAGGATGTCATTCAGGTCGTTATAAAGGATCCCGTGCCCATTGAAGCACAGCCCGAAGATATTTCCATTGAAATTATTTTCGAAGATGCATGGATCGCCGTGGTGAACAAACCTGCGGGCATGGTTGTCCACCCCGCTTCAGGGAATTACTCCGGCACGCTGGTCAATGCCCTTTTGTATCATTGCAGGAATCTATCAGGAATCGGCGGGGCCGTACGCCCCGGCATTGTCCATCGGCTGGATAAGGGAACGACCGGGGTGCTTGTTGTTGCAAAAAATGACGAAGCGCACCTGAGCCTCTCCCAACAGTTCAAGAAACACACTATTACGAGAAAATATACCGCCCTGGTGCACGGCGTAATGGAACAACAGGAGGGCACAATCTCTGCACCGATAGGACGGGATCCGGTTGAACGCAAAAAGATGTCTACACGATCGCGCCGGGCACGGCAGGCAGTAACTCATTGGGAAGTACAGGAACACTTTGACGATGTATCACTTGTTTCGGCACGGCTGGAAACGGGAAGGACACATCAGGTGCGGGTTCATCTGGCGAGTACCGGGCACCCCATAGTAGGTGACAGGCAGTACGGGGCTGTAAAGAGAATTCGGGCCATCACTTCAAAACGGGTGCATGATGCTTTTAAGGGACTTTCACGGCCCCTGCTTCATGCACACTATCTGGAGTTTTTACATCCCGGGACGAAGAAACCGGTATCGTTTTCAGCTCCGCTTCCTGATGATTTTTTAAACGTTTTAACGGTGCTGCAGGAGCAAACATGTTGAAAGTAGGCCTTACCGGAGGTATTGCATGCGGTAAAACCCTTGCAGCGAACCTATTTCACGCACAGGGAGCGCGTCTCATTGATGCAGATGTGATCGCCCGCGAGGTTGTGGAGCCGGGACGCGAGGGGTTAGAGCGGATAATACAGCACTTTGGAACAGGGGTGCTCCATGACAATGGTGCCCTTGACCGCAAAAAACTCGGAAGCATTGTTTTCCGGGACCCCGAACAGCGTGTGGAACTGAACAGACTGTTACATCCTTTAATAGTGAACGAAATTGACAGACTGCTTGCAGAACTTTCCGTCAGCGCCCCATCGGCAGTAGCTGTGGTCGAAGTACCGCTGCTGATTGAGTGCGGTCTTCAAAAAAAGTTCGACACCATCGTTTTGGTATGTGCAGACAGGAAAATACAGCTGCAGCGGCTCATGAAACGGGACAGCATTACCGAGAAGGAGGCTGAAGAACGACTGGGGTCGCAGATGCCCATCGGTGAAAAGAGGCACCATGCCGATTTTGTTATTGAAAATAACGATACCCGCAGCATAGTAGAAAAACAGGTGCGGGAAGTGTATGGTTTGCTGTGTAGGGTGTGTAAACAAAAAAAATTGTAGGGTATTATATTTTTTTATAGTGAGTTAATAAAATACCTTGACAAAAGCCACCAAAGCTAATATATAATAATACGACGTACAACGAATCCAAAAGATCTATACTCCCCATAGCATTCTTGATCAAGAAATTTCCAGTGTACGCTTTCCTGTTGAACATTTCTTGAAGAAATTAAATAAATAGTTTTTTTATCTGCTTGAAGTAATTGGAGTAATATATATATTTTTTATATATGTAAATGGAAATTCAGTTTAAGACACTGGCAAAACCTTCCCTAATTTAGAATCGAGAAAAATTAAAATCATTCACAATTCATTTCTTTTTAATTTCCAAATAATTTATGGTCTGGAAATAATATCCAAACTGAAACAGAATCCGACGAAACGGTACGATTTAGCTGCTTATAATGTCCTTATATAGGAGCAAGGGAGACATATAATGAATTTAAAAGACCTCAAAAATAAGAAGATCAGTGAACTCATGGACACTGCAAAGCAAATGAAGGTCGACGGCTACAGCAATATGCGCAAACAGGACCTTATCTTTGCCTTACTGCAGTCAGAGATTGAAAAAAATGGTCTTATCTATGGAGAAGGTGTACTTGAGATACTTCCTGACGGGTTCGGCTTCTTAAGGGCCCCTGACTATAATTACTTGCCGGGGCCTGATGACATCTATGTTTCTCCTTCACAGATTCGACGATTCAACTTGAAAACAGGGGATACCATCTCCGGACAGATTCGCCCCCCTAAAGATTCGGAACGTTATTTTGCACTGCTCAAGGTTGAGTCGGTTAATTTTGAGAATCCTGAACAATCCCGTGACAGAATACTTTTTGACAACCTTACGCCGCTCTATCCCATGCAGAGCATTCGATTGGAGATAGGGCATGACGGACTTTCCAGCAGGGTTATGGACCTTCTTACTCCCATCGGAAAGGGGCAGCGCGGACTTATTGTCTCTCCGCCACGGACCGGAAAAACCATGCTTCTCCAGAGCATTGCCAATTCCATAACCAATAACCACGAGGAAATCGTACTGATTGTTCTTCTTATTGACGAACGACCGGAGGAAGTAACCGACATGCAGCGCTCGGTCAATGGAGAAGTAATAAGCTCAACGTTTGATGAACCTGCCCAGCGCCATGTACAGGTCGCTGAAATGGTAATAGAAAAAGCAAAGCGCCTTGTCGAGCATGGTAAGGACGTTGTTATCCTGCTGGATAGTATCACCAGGCTGGCACGGGCATACAATACGGTTGTACCACCCAGCGGGAAGGTGCTGTCCGGCGGTGTCGACTCAAACGCCCTTCACAAACCGAAACGCTTTTTCGGTGCGGCGCGGAATATCGAGGACGGCGGGAGCCTTACCATTATCGCAACGGCACTTATTGATACGGGAAGCAGAATGGATGAGGTTATATTCGAAGAATTTAAGGGCACCGGTAATATGGAGATCAACCTTGACAGGAAACTATCAGAACGCAGGGTTTTCCCGGCAATTGATATAAACCGTTCCGGAACACGCAAGGAGGAACTGCTCTTGACCGACGAGGTCTTAAACAGAATATGGCTTTTGAGGAAAGTCCTTCAGCCCCTAACGACAGTGGATGCGATGGAGTTTCTGCTGGATAAAATGAAAGACACAAAGTCTAATGGCGAATTTCTCGATTCGATGAATCAATGATTGTGAAAGGAGTTTGACATATGAAGGAAGGGATCCACCCGAAATATGAAAAAACAGTTGTGAAATGTGCCTGCGGCAATACGTTTGAGACCCGATCCACCCAAAAAGAGATCAGCGTGGAAATCTGTTCAAATTGCCACGGTTTTTTTACCGGGAAACAGAAACTTATTGACTCAGCGGGGCGGGTAGAAAAATTTCAGAGAAAGTACGGCAAGATAAAGAAATAGCCGGACTTTCCCGTACATATTTTTTGACGGGTAATCGCCAGGGTACCCCTCTTACGTGTTTTAACAGTACGACTCACATAGTATTGCGTACATATAACCTTACTTTCCCCAAAACGCTGTGCTTACATGCTGGTTTCCTGTGAACCGCGAAGGATTATATTGTGGACTCCATGTTCAAGAAGCTGGACGAGGTTGAGAAGCGCTACAAGGATCTTGATATTGCGCTGAGCGATCCGGAAATATTTAAAGACAGGGAAAAATATCAAAAGCTGACCAGCGAGCGGTCGAAAGTTGCTCCTATTGTCGATCATTATCAACACTATAAGAGAATCAATGAACAGTTAGAAGGAAACAAGAAGCTGCTACAGGAGCAGGATGAAGAAATACGCGAACTTGCGCGGGAAGAAATAGCGGAACTTTCCGAAGAGAAAAGGCAGATTGCCGACCAGTTACAGGTCATGCTGCTGCCCAAGGACCCGCGGGACGAAAAGAACGTTATCCTTGAAATCCGGGCAGGAACCGGTGGTGAAGAAGCGGCCCTTTTTGCTTTTGATCTTTTCCGCATGTACAGCAAATTTGCAGAACAGCGAAGATGGAAAGTTGAAATTCTTAACCAGAATCTCAGCGGCCTCAAGGGCATCAAGGAAATAATTGTTCTCATTGTAGGCAAGGGGGCCTATAGTCAGCTGCGATATGAGAGCGGTGTTCATCGGGTGCAGCGGGTTCCGGAAACAGAAACACAGGGCAGAATACATACATCCGCAGTAACGGTTGCCGTTTTGCCCGAGGCAGATGATGTTGATGTGGATATAAATCCTGCTGATCTGAAGATCGATGTATACCGGTCATCAGGACCGGGTGGACAAAGCGTTAATACAACTGATTCAGCTGTACGTATTACCCACATACCCACCGGTCTTGTGGTAAGCAACCAGGATGAAAAATCCCAGCATAAAAATAAAGCAAAAGCCCTTAAAGTCCTCAAAGCCCGCCTGCTGGATAGTGCCATACAGAAGCAGCAGGAAGATATTTCCCAGGAGCGGAAGGTCATGGTGGGCACAGGCGATAGAAGTGAACGGATCAGGACCTACAATTTTCCTCAAGGAAGGGTTTCAGACCACAGAATAAATCTTACCCTCTATAAAATAGAGTCCATTATGCTGGGTGACATTCAGGGAATTATCGACGCCCTTATTACCCATTTTCAGACAGAGAAATTAAAGGTATCTGAAAGCGCTGCAGGCACGGATTAAAGCGGTTCTGAACGTGCCTTTCAGACACGTGCCGTAATACACCCAGCTTGCATGCAGGTGCATAAACAAATACTCATGACGAAAAAGACCTGGAAAATCATTGACCTGCTGAAAGAAACACAAGGGTTTTTCGAACGCAAGGGAATAGCCAGCCCGCGCCTTGATGCCGAGCTGCTTCTTGCACATTGTCTTAACAAGAAAAGAGTACAGCTTTATATAGATTTTGAACGTCCGATAAACCACGATGAACTGGACAGGTTCCGAGAGTTCGTCAGGCGCAGGGCAAAAAGGGAGCCCGTTGCATACATTGTGGGGTATAAAGAGTTCTGGTCCCTGCCGGTAAAGGTAACCCCTGCCGTTCTTATCCCGAGGCCGGAGACTGAGATCCTGATTGAAACTGCAACAAGAATTATTAAAAACGGCAAACATACAGAGGAAAGGGCGCGGGTTCTTGAACTCGGCACAGGGAGCGGGGCACTTGCCATAGCTTTTGCAAAGGAAGTTGCAACGTGCGAGATGTTCTCTGTGGATATTTCCCGTGATGCGCTGAGCATAGCTGAAGAAAACCTCATTGCCCATGGTTTGAAAAACAGCATCAGCCTGATATGCGGCGACGGGTTTCAGCCATTTGCCCCCAGGGAACATTTTGACCTCATTGTATCAAATCCCCCGTATATTCGCAGCTGTGATATCGAAGAGCTTGCACCGGAAATAAAGTACCATGAACCTAGAACGGCTCTTGACGGCGGTAAGGATGGCCTTGATTTTTACAGACGGCTGATTCCACAGATGACTGCTTTTATGAAAAAAGGGGGGTGGGCTGTCCTTGAACTCGGTGCCGGACAGGCTGCGGCAGTTTCAGAGCTGTTCACAGCAACCGGATCATTTGTACACAGTACTACTGTGCCGGATTATTCCCGCCGTGAGCGGGTCATCGTGGCCCGGAAGGGCTAAAAATCCCTTCCGTTCCTTTTTTCAGTCCCCCTGTGTTCGCAGTAGATGTGTCGTGGCGTTTTTCGCTAAGAAATTCCTCCTCCAGTTTGTCCCTGATTTCTCCCGGATTCGTCAACGGCATGTTATCGGACTGTTTTTCGTAGCCCAGCAGATCGGCCTTGATTTCATTGGTCAGTTCCGGCACCCTGCGTCTGGTTGTTCGAACGGGGCTTCCATCATCGTCTGTAATAACTACCGCGGGCTTAAAGATATTCGCCCTGCCGAGAAACGCGTCCATTACGTTTCTTGAATTGACATATTCCTGTTTTGTCGCCCTGCCGAGCGCTTCATATCCCTTGATGATTCTGTCGTCCCACGTATGCACGGTGACGGAAAGCTTTGACAGTTTCTGCTCACCGCTTGCCTGTTCATCCCCAATGTCGTAGCCGCTCGGCATCAGGGTAACCTTGCCGCCCCCGCCTTCGAGATTGGCGGAGTAGGTCGGCCTGCATGTGCCGGACAGCCAGCCGTAGAGATGTTTGGTAAGGTGTTTGCCCAGGTGGATCGGTGCAATAAAATGGCTCAGGCCCCTTTCATTGTGGCACTGAAGGAGATAATACGGCATAACGCCGGCCCACCACATTCTCCTGAATGTCTGGGCAAGGGTATAGAAGTCTGCATTGACATGGTTGAGAAAAACGGTCTGGTTTCTTATGGCATACCCATGCTGGCGAATTCTTGTGATACAGTCAACAAACTGCCGGGTAACCTCATGATAATGATTGACATGCGTCATGAAATAAATATTCTTGTCTGTAGCGCAGGTATGCTCTTTTAGGGCAGTGTCTATGGTGTCCAGCAGTTCTTCAGTAACACCCATGGGCATGACAACCGGTACTCTGGTTGCAATACGAATGCAGCGAATGTTATCCATTTTGCACAGCTCGTCAAGGACATATTTCAGCCGTGTTTTATCAATGCGCAGGGCATCACCACCTGTTACCAGAACTTCATCAATGTTTTTATTCTTTCCGATATAAAAGAGGCCCTTATCGATGGCTGTTTTTGTGATGGCGGTGGTCTTGTCAAGCGATTTTATCCTCTGGCAGTGGGTGCAGAAGGAGGCACAGCTTGTGTTTTCACACACAAAAAGGGCTCCTCTGTTGGGATATCGCTGATAAAAGGCACCAAAGCTTCTTTCCGATTCCGCCATGGACTGTTCAATGCCGGCCCGGGGGAAGAGAAAATATGCAGGGGTGGGCACGCTCTGCCAGAAAACCGGATCGATTTTCTTGTCGAAGGGTTCCCCTGACGTATACGTCGGCTTGAATGGATTTTGTGCCATGAGCGACGCATAGTACGGGGTTATTCTCATGGGCTCTTTGCCCTGTGCCTTCATTTGACTGACGGTTTCCCGGATGCATTGCTTCTGATGGTCATTCAGATCGATTACTTCAGACAGCTTTTCAACATCCCGGATACTGTTTTGCGTCTGCCAAACGGGATCGTTCCACTGGCTGTCGGTGATATTTTCCCAGAGGCGAATTGCTTTAAAGTCACGCTGTTGAAAGGTAAAATCATGCATCATATATAATCCCCTTTGCAGTACACATATAGGTGATCAAATAGTATAGGTGACTATTGGTTCAATGTCAAGAAGGTTGAATATAGGATACTATTATAGCGATAAAAAAAAGATAATTTATAGTTAATTTTAAAAAATTATTTTTACAGACAGCTACACTATGGTTTTAACATGGAGATAGTTCCCCAGGCTGTTGAAATATTCTATCCACAGCCCGGCTTTTTCATTATCAGCTTGCGCACGGGACTTCATTTCGTGTGAGCTTTTTTTCCCGATGGAAAAATAAATGTTTTGTGCCTGCCATAAATTAAGCTGCAGTGTAAGCCGGCCCAACATCCCAAGCAGCGCATGAATGTTTTGAAGCAGCACCAGATCGTCAGGATTACCGTACAGGCGTTTCAACAACGATGTTATTTTTAACGTTGCGACAAAGTTTAAGGTGGTTTTGTCAACCTCCACGGACCATCTTTTAACTTCCCCGATCAGTCTTTCTAACTCGTCAAGGTTAACCCCGTCGGATTCGAGCAGGTTGCGCAGTTGCGTGTTTATGGTAAATTCCGCGGTTATCTGGAAAGCCTTGGGAAGCGGCATGGACATTTCACGCATAAACAGCATGAGGGGGTAGTATTGCTCATACGCCTGTGTAAAGGATGTTTCACGCTCCTGCAGCGTGCTGTTGATAACCTGACTGAGTATCCGGCGCTGGTCGTCCCTGAAAATATGCCAGAGGGAATAATCGCTCTTGTCAAAATGCTTTTCGATGAGATGAATAACTTCAGTAATATCGCTCTTCATGAAGGCCTCGTCGATTTCCTGCCGCATGGCCGCGAACCGGTCATCAACCATTAAAGGTGTTATGCCACCGATAATGTTATGCCCGCCAAGGTGAAGAACGGCGAAGCTGATGTCTGTTTGCTCCCAGCTGATATGTGAATGAATAGTGGCTTTTCCCAGAGCAAGACGCTGGATACCGGCCTGCTTTACATCATAGGTAGTGCTGGTTGCCGTATAACAGAAAAATGACACCGTCCGGGGGTATGCGTTAAAGACGGACGAGACCGCATAGTGCGCGCCTGCCCTGAGGAGATCGGAAATAGCCGGCTTGACAAACTTCATATAAACAGCCTCACCGTTGTTTGATTCCGGCACATTACTCGAGGCCCGCGAGAGTATGTTCAAGAAGTTCGGTTCAAAATTTATCGCAGATACTTCCTGAGCACTCTGCAGAGCAAAGGCTGCATAATAAAGAATTTGTATGGTTTCTATGCCTGATATATCATCAAAAAACCAACCGCAGCTTGTATACATGAGCATGGCATAGCGCTGCATTTCCAGGAGTTTCAGCAGGTTGACCGCTTCCTGCTGCGAAAGACTGCGGACCGCGTGGCGGGAAAAGAACGCGTTGATGTTTTCAGCGCTCCTGTTAAAGATTACCTCTATATAGTCGTCACGCGCTTGCCAGGGATTATGGACAAGCAACGACGCTTCCTTTTCATAGAGGGGCATGAGTGTATCACGGAGCCAGTCCATTGCCTCCCGAAGGTGCGCGCGCCATGCCTGGGTCCAGGAAGCATGTTTGCCCGTGCTGCAACCGCAGTCATCCCTCCAGCGGGCCACGCCGTGAACACAGCTCCATGAGGTGCTTTCAAAGATTTCAACTTCGGATGTGGGCGGGAATCTGTCGAGATATTCTCCATAAATAGTTATTTTTGCATGGTCATTGGACTCAATGTAGTGCAGGCAGTATGCAAGTGCCATCTCACCAAACTGGTGATGATGGCCGAATGTTTCACCATCGGTGGCAATATGTACAAGCTGGGGTTCCGCCGTGTCGGAGAACGTACAAAGGAGCCTGTCCGCAAACATCTTTCCATTAGCAAGCAGATCACCAAAGGATACCTCATGTGAAATGGGGCCGTCATAAAAAAATATGACGATAGTCCGGCCGGAGGGCAGACGGCACAGATACGGCTGTTTGGGGTCCACCTTTTGTCCGGTAACATCCTGCCACTGTCCTGCTCCCATTTCTCTGATACGGAAGGCCTGGTGGGGGGCAAGAATCGTAAACTTTATTTCATACTCAGCCATAATATCCAGTGTTTCAAGATCGACGGCGGTTTCGGCAAGCCACATGCCTTCAGGCTTTCTGCCGAAACGATGCTCAAAGTCCCGTATTCCCCAATAAACCTGCGTCCTTTTGTCTCTGCTGTTGGCAAGCGGCATAATAAGATGATTGTAAACCTGGGCAAGTGCGGCACCGTGGCCCGAAAATTTTTTTCGGCTTTCACTGTCTGCACGAAGTACGGCATTATATACATCGGGTTTATGGCGCTGCATCCAGGACAAAAGGGTGGGGCCGAAGTTGAAGCTTATGCTTGCGTAATTATTGACGATATCAATGATTCTGTCTTCGCTGTCGAGAAAACGGGAGGCGGTGTTGGGAGCGTAGCATTCGGCAGTTATTTTTTCGTTCCAGTCATGATAGGGGTAAGCTGAATCCTGTTGTTCAACTTCTTCAAGCCAGGGGTTTTCACGCGGCGGCTGATAAAAGTGTCCGTGTATGCAGATGTAACGGTTCATATGGTTATATCCTTACCGTATTTATGTGTCGCCTTTAGGCTGATTGTGTATAATTGCGGGGATCGTGCACCAAGATCACCGATATATATGATATACCTATCACTCGGGGCAGAAAAAATATAGTTGTTTTAACAATCCAAGTCAAGGAAACAACCGGCGTGATAAACAGGAAGACGTTATGCATGTTTTGTCCAATATGGACATCAGGTCAGAGACCAAGCGGTACAGGTTTTTTCCAAACCCCGGGGATGGGCCGGCCGCAATGGGAACAGGTTCCGTTCCTGATGTTGTTTTCAGCTACAACGTACCCGATTCGTCTAATGACGACCTTTTTGCACCGGGGGCAGTAGGTGCTTTCAGCGTTGTGTCCGGGCACATTGCCGAGATAGACAAAGTGGAGACCGGCAGCGGCGGCTATGGAATGGCATTCTTCCAGCGTTCGTAACGGTGTGGGAGGAAGATTCTTGATTTTATACATCGGGTGGAAGCGGGAAAAATGTACGGGAACATCCTTGCCGAGGTTGTCGGCTATCCAGGCGCACATGCGTGATATTTCATCCCTGCTGTCGTTTAACGTCGGAATGATCAGCACGACAATTTCAAACCACATGTTGATTTTTTTCAGCAATTTCAGCGTGGCAAGAACCGGCTCAAGCTCACCGCTGCAGTAATCACGATAAAATGCATCGTTAAATGCCTTAAGATCAATTTTCACCCCTGTGAGGTACCTGCACAGCTGTTGAAGCGGCGCCTCGTTGATAAAACCGTTTGATATCATGACACTGCCGATACCTTTTTTTCGTCCCTGTTCGGCACAGTCATACATGTATCCGTAAAACACAACAGGCTCGGAGTAGGTATACGCGATGGTGGGGGCATTCTTCGCAATACTCAGCTCTACGATGTCGGCCGGAGCAATATGCATGCTTTCAATCTGTTCGGGGCGGTACTGTGCAATCCTCCAGTTCTGGCAGAACCTGCATTCAAAGTTGCAGCCCGCGGCAGCTATGGAAAACGCCTGGGTATCCGGAAGATAGTGAAAGAGCGGCTTCTTTTCAATGGGGTCCACATGGACGGCACATGGCTGAGAATGAACAAGGCTGTAATAGGTCCCCCCCCTGTTTTCTTTGTTGCCGCAATAGCCGCGTTCAAGATCTGCAATGATGCACTTTTTTGGACATATTTCGCATTCAATCTTCATATCAGGAAGTTTCCTGTAATGCATCACCTCGTGCAGGCCGGTGTTAACGGCAGGTTCCGCTGCCCAGACCTCACCGCAATGATACAGTCTCGCCACGGGGGCGGGCAGGGAAGACAGCCCGCATGAGCACAGCCCGCATGACAGCGCTCTGAAAAAGTCTCTTCGTGTCAGCCCATAGACAGAATGCATGACGTATTCTTATCCTACATGATAATTTTTTCAATTTGCCCGAGGTCGGCGGTTCCCAGCCCTTTTCGTGCCGCCGTACGGATGTGGACGGGGTCACGGCCCGTTTCTTTCAGCAACGGCAGATCCTTGCGTATTCTCTGTTTTTCTATTTCAGCGGCCCCTATACTGTCCGCGGCAACGGGATCCAGGCTGAAAAGAAGGGTTTTAAAGTCATGTGACCACCGCGGCTTAAAACCGGGTCCGCCGTTATAGTGAGATCGCAACCCGTCAATTATACACAGGCGGAGCTTCTGCCTGATATGGGGATGGGCATTGAGGTCTGCGATATATGGGTCACACCCGTTATCGTGATATTTGTTGGGATTATGTATAACGCCGTAAAAGTTTTTCAGGTTAAGTGACACGCCGGCAAGATCGTGATCTTTGAGTACGGGTATGCTTATGATGGCATCGCAATGACGTGTCAGTATGCGGCTGAAGCAGCTACCGATAGAGCCGGAGAATTCCGGTTCAAACTCATATTCATTATCAGTACCAAAGCAGCGGAGCCGGTCCGGAGATGTTTGTACCGGGTAGCCCGCATGGTGCAGTTCACGTGTGAGCCTGTCCCAGATTATTATGTTTCGCGGGGGTACGCCGCAGGCAGTTAAATGATCCACAACGGCATAGACAAGTTCGGGGCGGGTACAGATGTGCCTGCCGCCGAGAGCATTTACTTTTATGCCTATACGCTCTGCCGGTGAAAAAAGACTCAGCCACGACTGACGGGCAGTTCTGCACCCCGTAAGACGGCACAGGGCGTCGCCTACCATTCGGTGAAGGACTGTTTTTTCTATTTTACCCGATGAGGATACTACTTCAGGGCGTTGAGCAATAACGACGCGTGCCCGGGATCTTTGTAATGGAGCACGTCTGCTCACGGTGTCAGCTGAAGCACCGGCTGTAAAAAACGGCAATAACGCAACCCCGAAGTCGATAACATATTGTAAGAGCTCTCTTCTTTTTAAAAACATCATAGCGACCGGCAGGATGGTATTTTTACCGTACGTGTGTACCCATACAAACAGTACACCGTTTTACGTCATAGTTCTCTATTAGTATACCCTATAACGGGGTAAAAGAACAAGAGCGCAGCAACCCTTACGCACAGGAATCAGTTGTGCAAGCAGTATATGTACCTAAGGGTTGGGACGGTTCGGAATTTCGGTTGCCTGATCTTCGTTTTGCAGCGGGGAGATTAAATCACGGGGAATGTCCAGAATTGATCTGAAGATCTTCAATACCCCTGAGCTGAGTGAGGCCATGGGCTGGAGGTTGACAACAGGCTCTGCAAACGGTCCGGAGACACTGAAATAGCCTATAGTGAGGGTCTTGTTTTTGCCTGTTACAATATCACCCGCAATGGGAATATTGCCAAGAATCTTAGCAATCGTTGCAAGAACCTGCACGCCAACGTTCATGTCCATCTGTTTTTGAGGGAAATCAAGACTTCCTACGGCGGACAGATTTATGCCGGGTCCTTTAAGAATGAGATTTTCTGTGGCCATAATGCCGTTTTTCATGATGAGATCGCTTGTCATGGAGTCAAAGGGCATGCCCCGTGACATGAAGTCGGAACCCTTGAGCTTAGGAAAGCGCCAAATATTGAGGGCCGAAAGAATCTTTGACAGAATGGTAAATTTCTGCATTTTCCCGTCAGTTACCGCGATATGGAGGCTGCCCTGCATATTAGGCAGTATCTGGTGTCCTTTGTCGAAGATTGAAGACAGGGCTCCGCTGAAGTTTGTGGTACCCCTAATGGTTTTTTTTCTGTGCAGTGCCGGCACAAGCCACGTAAAATCAACGTCCGCATATGTCGGTTTCAGTTCAAGCTTTTTAGGTTTGCCGACTGAGAAGTCAAACAGCACGGAACCGTTGACTGTTGCGTTGTCTGCATGCAGGAGAATGTTGTCCCAGGACATGACGGCATTTTTGTATGAGAAGGACGATGTTGTCTCCGTGCCGTTCCACCCCTTGAAGTTGATTTTTTCTACCGCGAGATCAATGTCCAGGTTTGTTCGGTGAAAAATGGTCTTATGTAACGGGTTTTTTTTCGGCCCTTTTCGTACGAGCTTTTTTATACGGCCGATGGTTGAAACGAAATCATCAATATCGAAAAGATCGGCATTGATGGTAAGATGTCCCTGGGGATTTTGCAGCGCGGACAGCTCTCCCGTAGCTGAAAAAGTTGTCGTGCCTATTCGTGACCGGCCATTGGTAATGGTCACGGAGTCTCCGTCAATTTCTGCCATAAGATGTGCTGTAATCAACGGACGATCTTCCGCAACAGCTCCAAGTTCAACATCATTAAGAGACAGAGCCCCCCTGACGGGGAAGCGCTCCCGGGGCAGGGAAGGCACATGAAAAGAGCCGATGCCGGTACAGGTCCCCTTAATATAGAGAGTGTCAGGAACCATGAGGAGGGTAAGGGAGTCAAAAGGAAACTGCTGAAGACTATATGATCCCTGTATCACGGGTGAAGCAAGGTCATTAACAGTGGCCGCAACATGCAGACTGTTATCGAGATCAAAGGCAACGGCGATATTGTCGTCACTGTTGTCCGCTCCGTAGTTTCCGGTTATGGTAACCATATTGGAAATACCGGCCTGTTTTTCCACATACTTTGTAACGCTATAGGAGCTACGGGTTAAATCCAGAGAAGATGAAAAAGCGACATTAAACACGTCCCCGACAGGGTAACGAATGTGTGTCTGTGCGGAAACCCGTCCGTCACAAAATTCTGCCGGCTTTGCGGTGCCGGGCAGGGAGTTTGTCAGGGCGTTTAATGAGCGGGGATACAGCGTGGAATCGACCGACATGCTCCACGATGGGGCTGCAAAAGGAGATTGTACCAGGGCGTTTATCGTGTGGTTGTCTTCGTCAAACAGCCGGGCATGCATAATGCCTGTCAGCGTGTTATTGTCCAGTGTAAAAGCGGCGTCGGTAATCTGAAGGGGCGCGACAGTTTTGCTGAACTGAAGCGATAGGTCTGCGATGTCGGCCTCGGCACGCAGGCAGGCCAGTGGTTGAGGAGACAGCAGGGCGTGAAGGGGCGCATCAAAGCTCGTTTTTTTAACGAGGAGTGTTCCGGCCTTTATTTTTTTTAGAAACACTTTCAACGTGTCGGGCACCGCATTTCTTGCAATCAGGTACTCACAGAGAGCCGGCACGGAAAAGCGATTTGTCAGCAGGTCGAGTTTGAAACGGGGTTCGGCATTGAGCACCCCTTCAAGGCAAAGACTGCCCGCAACAGTTATGTCCTTGGGAGTTTTAAGGACAAGCGTGTCACAGAAGAAAGCGTCCGGGGTACCCCGGCCGTCGAAGCTGAGCCCGTATTCACCGAGATTGAGGGGTTTATTGCCGTTACATGAAATGAGCAGGTCCGGTGATTTTACATACCCTGTTGCAGTAAACTCCCACCCCGGATTGATGCTGAACATGATATTTGCATCAAACCTGCCCGTGGGAACAGGGACAATCTTTGTGCCCGGTACGTACCCGGAAAACGCACCGGGTGATACGGACGTGGCGGTAAGCTCTGCTTGAAGATATAGTTTCTCAGGGGAATCGATGGCGGAAATAAAGGATACCTCACGGGGAGTGGCCAGTACATCAGCTTTAATTGAAATACGGCCTGTTGTGTCCTTGTGTGGTTGCTCTCCATATACCTGCACGGCATATTTACGCTCTGTAAGATCCCGACATATCTGTATCGAGACATTTTCCAGGGCGGACGTAACAGAAGCACGGCTGTCCCGATAAATCAACGTGCCACGCACGGCTGAAAGTTTCTTTAATGAGATCGAGAAATCGAACAAACTTCCTGCGCGTTTGGCGACTCTGTCGCTGCCTGACAGCATACGGGAGAAATGCCAGCCGCCGTCTGGTTTTCGCAGTATATAAAACTCAGGCTCACCCAACACGACACTGGAAACTATAAGGGTTTTTTTCAGCAGCGGCGCCAACTCTGTCAGTATATGGACTTTTTGTGATCGGAAAAGAAGCGTATTGGTTTTCGTATCGATAATGGTCATGTTATCAATACGCAATCCAGCCCCCCGCGCTATAATCCAGTTGATATCATCAAGGGCAACCGTATAGCCGGTATTTTTTTCAATTCGTTCAAAGGTCAGTTCGGTGTAGTGTTTGAGGTCCTTGAGCAGGAATGAAAGCGCAGTAATAATAACAGCACAAAAGATTACAGTAAGGGCCAGAACATAAAACGTGAGTCGTAAAAATTTTCTTGTCATTTAGCGGTAAAACTGATTGTATTAGAATAAGGTCAAAATATAACATAATACATTTTATAATACAAAGAATGTTAGAATCGTAATTCCTTTTAATTCAACAATTGAGACGACAGCGAGGTTGTAATGGAGCATGCACTTTTATCCCCACATGATGTGACACTGCGCAGCGGCATCCCTTACCATTTAATACGACATCTTGTGAAGGGAAGACAGCATCATGACGCTAACCTGACAAACCGGTACGGCAGCGATAATGACCTGGATGAGATTAACACGATGGAAAAGAACCTCGGCCCCCTTAAACCCGAGCAGGTCGATGCGCGGGTAATCGCCGATTTTTGCTGTATATGGCGCTATGATTATCCAATGCGAATACGGGAAATCTGTTCAATCGTCGGCGGCAGATCTCACACGGCCCTGAGATTGCATTATCAAATATGTCCTGAACGCAGGAAGGAGTTCATAGATTATGCTTCCGCCCTGCAGGGCTGGATGAGGGACAGGGCTCCTGATGACCCATCATATTACGCTGATGCGGACAGCAGCACAGTGGAAAAAGTCTACCGTCTGCTCGGTGAAAAGGATCCGCTCAAGGCGCTTCTTGCTGAGAGAACCTATCTCGGCCTTTCAATGCGGGCACTGAACTGTTCCTTCTGGGGTGATATTACACAGGGTAATGATGTATCTCTCGCCCCTTTTACCGCCCAGGACCTTCAGGAAGGGTGGCCGGAAAGAATGTCACGGCTTGAAAACAGCATTCGGCAGGAGATGGGTCATGCTGCCGGGAATTTCTTATGTGATGTGGGAGGCGCTTCAGAGCCGGCCTGTCACTTTAAATTTATCAGACGGGTCGATATCCTGGTGAGCAGTATCGGTGTGCTTTCCTGGAGGGGAAATCTTCCGCCCAAAAACGGTGCCATAAAGGGTCGGCGGCAGATGACACAGCTCTATATGCAGATACTTGAAAACTACTGGAACGGCGCCCAACATTGCCTTGATGATCAAGGACGCACTATCAAGGAGGATCTTTTTTCTCGCCTGGGAGAAGCAACAGATTTTAAAAAGTGGCTTGTCGCCTGCCTTTGGAAGAACATAAAAAACCAGACCCAATACAGTGCCTATCCCATGAAGCAGTGGGTTGAATTTGTTCGCATCGGGGAGAATTATCTGCAGAGTATCTGCTGAATGTATTCGTTGCCAACGAAACCCACCGCCGCTGCGGGAAGATTAGTACGATAGTTGCAATCAGAAAAAAACTGATAAAAATTTGAGAATATATTTAACATAATTATATAAAATTATGAAAAAATATAGAATATATTCTCAAGGTATGTGATCAATAGAAAATATAAGAAAAAAGAATTTACCCTTTGCCAGGTAAACCCAAAAAAAAGCTGCTTGAAGGAAAGCCGGCAGAAATATAAAATGACCAGAGTCAATTTAAAGCTTGATATAGAATAATATTTTAAGTATAGTCTAAGATAGAAAGAATAATTAAATGACCAGGGTCAATTATTTGGACTGAGAGAGCAAAACCGAAGCTTCCTTGTCCATGGGTGGAGCAAGAGGTGGCGGAACATACGCGACCGCATATGATACTCCGTGCCGGGGGTGAACATACTAATACGTCGTTATTGCGTGGGGTGTCTCAGGGCTGCGTACCTCTGTGGCGAGTACTTTTTGCTTGTGAAAAACGCCTGTATCTGGCATTTTAATAGGAAATATAAAAATCAGCATGCGAATGTTTAAGCTTTATAACTGTGTTAGAACCGAAATATGAAACTCATTTACGATTAAGGACCCATGGAAGGACTGCGCGAATTAAAAAAGGTAAAGAAAAAAGAAAGGCTGCTCAAAGAATCCATTGATCTTTTTACCAGGCAGGGATTTGAAAGCACAAGCATAGAGGATATTACCCGCAATGCCGGTGTTGCCAAGGGCACGTTTTATAACTTTTTTGAAAAAAAAGAGGACGTGCTGCTCTATTATCTGGACAAGGAATTTGTGCAAAGCCGTCATGAGATACAGCAAAAGATAGGATCGATGGACAATACTATCGACAAGCTTGAGCTGCTCATTCTGACGTATCTGAAATACATTTTCCGCAACAAGGATTTTGCGAAGGTACTGGTCAAAGAACGGGTTTTTCGAATAGGGACCGGCAGCAACTGGAACGAACTGGTTATGATGCAGGCAATACGTCAGCTTTTTGAAGAAGCACTGGAACGTGGAGAGTTGAAAGAGCCGGTTGACCTGGAAAATGTAACCCAGTTTGTGTTTGCTATTTATACCATGTATACCATTTACTGGATCAACGGTTTTGTGGAAACAAAAAAGCAGTGTGTCAAGAAGGTCAGAGAAGTGTTAAGAATGTTTTTTGACGGTGTTGGCTCCAACCGGTGTGATCGCTAAACGGTTACCTTCACAAAGAACGTATCCCAATTATCCTCTACGTATACGGTTGCCTTATAGTACGCAATAATAATTCAGGGCTTGATTAATTCATGCCATGTCTGTTCTAACACCGGCTTAATGATTCTCGTGCATGCTTTATAGGCGTTGGGTCTGAAATGGAGACCATCGTCAATGTATAATTCCATACGCGGTGTTAGCGGATCTATGAAAAAAGCAGGATTAATATCAATAAAACAAAGCTCTTGAGTAGTATTACAGTAGTGCTCTATACGGTTGTTGGCTTCATTAATGTGTTCCCATGTAGCAATCTTTTGCGGAGCGCGGTTTATGGATACATACACTATCTTTGTTAAAGGCCGGTGTTCCTGGACACGGACAACGAACTGTTGGAAACGGACTAAAATATCGTGCGGTTCGCACCCGGCGCTGATATCGTTGCTGCCGCAATAGTATACGATCAGTTTAGGATTCAGCGGCAGCACAAGACGTTCCGTATAATGGAGGATCTCCCAGGTCCGTGCACCCCCGAAAGAACGGTTATGCACGGGCAGCGGATGCATATCCTTTTTGAGCGTATGCCAAAAGCGGAAAATGCTGCTGCCTATAAACAGAATTTCGCCCTGAGAAGGGGGATTCGTTCCGTCTTCCCGGAGCAGGTGACTAATCTCATGTTTGAAGCAAATTTCACCTGTATTATTTTTAGTACCATGCATCGGTAGTATCATTCTTGCTGTTGTTTGCACGCCCGGGCTTTTTCAATATAGTCTTTAGCTGCTGTTCTGTTTCGTTCAATTTCTTTATCGGTCAGCTTGCGCACCGCTTTTGCGGGTGTTCCCATGATCAGACTGCCTGGCGGGAACGCTTTTCCCTCGGGTATGAGTGAACCCGCGGCAACAATTGAGTTTTCTCCGACGACGGCTCCATTGAGCAGTACGGCCCGTATGCCGATAAGGCTGTTTTGACCGATCCGGGCACCGTGTATAATCGCACCATGCCCAACGGTAACGTTCTCTGCAATGATAAGCGGGTATCCGGGATCCGCATGAAGGATGCAGCCGTCCTGAATATTGGTTCCCGCTTTAATGGTCAAATGTTCGGTGTCGGCACGAAGGACTGCGTTGAACCAGACGCTGGTTTCCTTTTCAAGGTGTACATCTCCCGCGACGATTGCTCCCCGGGCAATAAATGTAGTGGCGTGAATCAGCGACGGGGGTTTTTGTGTGGTAACCATACCGCTCTCCCTGGAATTATAGGTTATTGTAATGCTCTTCGCCCAGTAAAAATCCTTAATGCTGAATGCTGCATGATTATACAGCTAAATCAATGTGTTGGCAACCCATTGGCTGTTTTACGGCAGCAGGCGGTACAACCTATAGCTGAACAACCTTTGCAACCAGGATGGTGGCCGTCGAAAACGGTTTTTAAAAAAGGGGAAACTGCCGGACAGCTAGCCCGAATTATTCACCAATTATCTACTGCGGCTTGAAGCGCCCAGTGCCTAAAGAACGCTTCGCAATTTTGATCCTCAACATAGTGCAACTATGATTCCGGGTCAAAATTGTTCCAGCTGCCCTTTATCCACAGGGCTTTCTACGCCTCGTTACAACAACTGGTGAATAATCCGGGCTATCAGACAGGGATAAAAAATGACCAGAGTCAATTTAAAGCTTGATACAAAATGTAATTTTTGGTAAAATTATAAGTCAATATGCACCATAATTAATTAATAAACAAAGACAAACAAAACAATAAAATGACCAAGGTCACTTATGGGGATTATAAGCGCATACTGAAGGTTCCCTGTCGATAGGTGGTTTCTCTATACAGCAAGACGTGGTAATACTCAGGCGACCGCACATGATACAATGCGGCCGCTGAACATAATAATACGACGATTTTCAGTGGGTTATATCCAGGCAGCGCACGTCTGTCCCGGGTACTTTTTGCTTGTGAAAAACGGCTGTATCTGGTACCCTTTTAATACGAAATGCAAAATTTTTGCACACAAATAATAAGCCTTAATAAATAAAATATATGGGTACTACAGACGCTCATCCCGCAATCGGCATTTATGTCGGCCATGGGGCATCCCATTCATGGACGTGGTTTGCTGATATTTTTGAACGCCGTGGATATTATAATGTATCATTTCTGTCAGAGAGCGATATTTTCAATAATGCCCTTGATTTGTGTGATGTCTTTTTTGTCTCAGGCGGTGATACCTTTTCAATTGCACAGGGCCTGGGAAAACGGGGTGCGGAGCGGATCGAGCGGTTTGTTGCAAACGGAGGAATGTACCTTGGCTCGTGTGCCGGAGCATACCTCCCGCTGAAGTCTTCACTGTCTCCTTTGAACATGTTTAACTTTGTACATGCCCGTATTACCAATTTAACAAAGAACCTGCCTGAACCGAAGCGTGGTGAGGAAAAATTTTGTACAGAGTACGGATGCCAGTATGTTTTCCACCCGGTGCGTGAAGACGTTCTCGTGAAACTTACCGGCACAAAACGAGATGAAGACCGGCGTATCACGGCTCCGCTGTACGGCGGTCCGGGCATACTGCCGTCACAGGACATAGACGTGCTTGCCGTGTATGACGATTTTACCGATAAAACGGAATTTCTTGTTGACGAGAACATTGCACGCGATACAATAATCGGATATGTTGCCGCTGCCAAAAAACAGTACGGTAAAGGAACGTTTTATCTGTTCGGTCCCCATTTTGAACATCCTGACTATGAAGAAGCAAACAGATATCTTTTAAACATTATGCTGAAGCGGCATGAAAACAACACGGGGAAGGCCGGGGACCTGTTTCAGAAATCAACGATGTGTAAAAACCCGGCTGCAAAGGGGCTCTACCGGTCCTTTTTGAGCGAAATAAGCAATGCGCGGATCGTTGCCCTTGCCCTGGAGCGTACGTCCTACACCTGGCTGATAGGCAAGAAGGTCTATGACCCTGAAAAAATACGTGTTTTTATCGAGGCGATCTGGAACAGGGCGCGCCGTGCGGATATGCAGAAAGGCTGTAGCAGTATCGCTGAAGAGAACATGACGGCGCTTCTGCAATTTGCCGGCGCAATTAACCGGGACCTGCGGCAGCTGAAACGGTATGCAGGCACACCGCAGCAGGCAGATACCTCGGCAACGGAGCTGTTTGGTAATCTACGAGAAGCAACGGCAATGTTTCTTTCTCTGTATTTTAAGATCAAACGGGATTGTTTAACAGATGATGAAAGGAGGGTTACATGTACTTATACTTTGAAGCAACCACAGTGCTCTATACGCTAACGGTCATTACGGTGCTGTTTCTGGTTGCGGGTGTTCTGGCGTGCGCTGTTTTGGTGAAGAAGGGTAAAGCAAAGAGTCTCCATCACAACGTGCATCCAGGGGCAATAATCAAGGCATTTATCTTTGATGTGGTTTTACAGCTGCAAATTCTCAAAATAAGCTTTGTCAGATGGTTTATGCATTTTTGTATTTTTATCGGTTTTATGGGCCTGCTTGCACAGACAACGGTGATGGCCTTCATGAGCCATTTCCTGCCGCTGGACTCGCCCATTGCCAAAACGTTTTTCGACGTTCAGGGAGGCACAGGCGCACGCGTTTTAGATGTGTGGGGCGATGTGTTTGGTGTCATGCTTGTGGTTGGATTGGCAATTGCCATCATACGCCGCTATATCGTCAAGACAAAGCAGCTCGACACCATTATGAAAGACACCATGTCCATCTGCTTTCTTACCGCCATTGCCGTAACCGGATTTCTCTGTGAGGCTTTCAGGCTCATGGACCCGCAATACGCATCCATTGCCGCGTATTCATTTGCCGGTAATGCTCTGTCAAACGTGCTGCAGGCAATCGGTATCGGTGTTATGAACTATAAAGGCTGGGTATGGATTCATGCCATAATCTCCATGATTTTTCTTGGATATATCCCTTTCAGCAAGGCATGGCATATCTTTGTCAGTCCAATAGAAATTGTTTTAGACGCATCAGAACGGGCATAAGGAAGGAGAGCATGCTATGGATAACGACGTAAAACAGACAACCGCAACACCACAGGCCCAGGAGCAGGCAGCAACAGATACCACGGCAGAGATAGCCCCAAAAATAAAAATTGAAAAGCTCAGCCCCCGCCAGCTTCTTGAACTTGATGCATGTACACGGTGCGGCGAGTGTTCCAACTGGTGCCCGGCCTATGACCAGGACAACCGTGAGCCCCTTACACCCCGGGGCAGGGCAACGCTGTTTAAAGATATTATTGCACGACAGCACGGTGCGTTCAGTGCCGACAGCTTTGTCGGGAAGCTGCTGGGGAAAAAACCGGTAACCAATGCTGAAATGCAGGAATTTGCCAAGGACCTGTATGCCTGCAGCACCTGCATGCAGTGTCATTATGTCTGTCCCGTTTACATCGACACGGTTGAACTGTGGGAAAAAATCCGCGAGTGTATTGTCGACGGCGGACATGGGCCCCTTGAAAACCAGAAGGACCTGGTCATCAAGACGAAAAATTATGACAATCCCTGGGGACAGCCGCGCAGCTCCCGCGCGCGCTGGGGAAAGCTGGCAAAGAAGAAAAAAAGAATCGCGAAGGAGCCGAAAGACATCAGTAAAAAGCCGGCCGAGGTGCTCTATTTTGTGGGCTGCACCGCATCCTATGACAACAACGTTGAGGAAGTGGGTATCAATACCACCAATATACTGAACCATGCGGGAGTGGACTTCGGTATACTGGGAAACAAGGAAAAGTGCTGCGGCAGCGTTCTGCTGCGCATGGGAGATAAAGACAGTTATGCCCGTCTTGCCCGGGAGAATATCAAACAGTTTAATGACCTGGGAATCAAGACCCTTATCACCTCGTGCGCCGGCTGCCTGAAAACAATTAAAATGGATTATCCCAAAGTGGGCGACATGCATTTTGAGATAAAACACACGCTGGAACTTGTAATAGATCTCATAAAATCCGGCAAACTGAAACTGAAGAAGGACGTTCCCATGAAGGTGACCTATCATGATCCCTGCCATTTGGGCCGCCATGCCGGTGTTTTTGATGCACCGCGGGAACTGCTCGGTTTGATACCGGGCGTTGAGCTGATTGAGATGGAGCGCAATCGGGAAAATTCACGTTGCTGCGGGGCAGGTGGCGGCTTGAAATCAGGCTATCCCGACATGCAGAACCAGATTGCTCAGAAACGTGTTGCAGACGCCCTGGCAACGGGTGCAACTGAGCTGGTTTCAGCCTGTCCGTTCTGCTACCAGGGGCTTCAGGTCGGTATTCAGGCACTGAACGCGCCCGTTAAAATGCGCGATATAACCGAGCTTGTTTGTATGGCGCTGGGTGACGAAGCAGAAGAACAAGAGAAATAACATGGGACAAGCGCAGAACATGATTATGTATTCCCCGCCCTTCAGGCGGGGAATTTTCTTTTTCACAGGTGAATTATGATGTCCGTTCGCAGCAGGTTTTCGGCAGTTGTATGCGTTATGGTGTGTGCGTTCGTGGTGGGCTGTTCGTCACCGGCGGACAAGAAAACAATCGTGCGTCTGGGATATCTTCAAAATGATTTGCACCATCTTCCTGCGTTTGTTGCCCTGGAAAAGGATTTTTTCACCCGGGAAGGTATTACCGTTGAAGTTGCCGGCATTTTCAGGGCGGGGCCCGAGGAGATGAGTGCATTTGCTGCCCGGGAGCTTGATATCGGCTACGTGGGCCAGGCACCGGCGACTGCTGCTGTTCTCAACGACACCGCGGATGTACAGTTTGTTTCCCAGGTCAACCTGGAAGGCTCTGCGATTGTTGTAAAGGAGGGCTCGATGTATAAAGAACTTTCCGACCTTGCGGAAAAAACAGTGGCAATACCCGGCCATGCCACCATGCAGGATTTTCTTTTAAGAAGAGCGCTGGCCACGTGCAATATTTCTCCTGACAGGGTGAAGCTTATCGTATTAAAACCGCCTGAAATGATTCAGGCCCTTGCGCTTGACAATATTGACGCATTTATTGCCTGGGAGCCCTATCCGTCACAGGCGCTCCATAAAGGCATCGGACGTATCCTTATCGAATCATCTGCTATATGGAAAGACCATCCCTGCTGTGTCCTCGTTGCCCGTACCGATTTTTGCACGAGCTTCCCTGATAAAATAGAAAAGATCAAAGCTGTTCACAATCGTGCCTGTTCGTTTATTACGAACAATCGTGAAGAGGCTGTCGGCATTGGTATGAAGTACACCGGTATGGACAGGAAAACAGTGCTGTCGGCAATGTCGCGCATACAGTATGTGCCGCATATAGACAGAGACAAAGGCGGTGCTTTCATTGATTTTTTAAGGAACTTACGGTATATAAGAAAAGAAAGTAAAAAGCGTTCTATAAATGATTTTATATTTGACTAAGTAGCAGTGAACTGACATGGACAGTCCGAGGATGATGCGGCTATGCTCGTTGCGCGGTATGTATCACATCATCTTCTTTTTTTATTTGTACAAGGAAACACGACGACAACCCTGTCTTTTAGTAATAATGCTGACATTCAGGCACCATGCAGTCCTCGGAAAGATGAAGATTGTTGAGAAATAAAAAAATTATTTTCCCCCTGCTGTTGCTGGTCCTCTGGCAGCTTTTGTCTTCTGCCGGGGTGCTTCCATCTGGAAAAATTCCGTCCCCCGCAGATATAGTCTCGGCTGTTAAGGAGCTTCTGGTGCAGGGGCTTCCGGTAGGCAATACGCTCATTATACACTGCTGTTACAGCCTTCTTCGTGTTATATGCGGCTTTGGTCTTGCCGTGGTAATTGCCGTGCCCCTTGGCATATCGCTGGGGTGGTCCAGAATATTGCGTGATATCTTGACCCCGGTTATAGAAATAATACGTCCGATTCCACCACTTGCGTGGATACCGCTTGCCATTCTGTGGTTCGGCATCGGTCTTAAATCAGCCTCATTTATAATTTTCCTAGGCTGTTTTTTCCCTATACTGCTGAGTACTATTTCAGGGGTGCTGGCTGTTGACACCGTTCTTGTCGAAGCTGCAAAGACACTCGGTGCAAAGGAGAAGGAGATATTTTTAAAGGTGCTGGTTCCCGGGGCAACCCCGTCCATTTATACCGGGATCAGAATAGGGATGGGCATTGGATGGATGACCCTTGTCGCTGCAGAATTTACCGGCGTGAAAAGCGGCTACGGGCTCGGTTATTTAATCATGACCGCACGTGATATACAGAGACCCGACTATGTTGTTGCAGGTATGACCGTCATTGGTCTGGTGGGATACCTGCTGGATCTTGTTTTGCGTTTTATGGAGGCACGCTCTTTAAAGTGGCGATAATTGTGATGTCGCCGGGTACAAAAGCTCCCGACGGCGCCTGAGCGGCACACGCCGGGCAAACCAAAGCCGTTCGTCACACAGTGAACGCATAAAAACAATAAATAGCCTATCAGTAGTACAATGTTATGAGCCTTGAAATTAATGACCTTACAAAAATATTTTACAACAGTGATGGCGGCGATTCCGTTACTGCCCTGCAGGAGATGAATCTTGGTGTGGCAAAGGGACAATTTGTCTCCATTATAGGGCCGAGCGGATGCGGCAAGACGACGTTGCTGCGTATTATTGCCGGTATGGAATCGGCAACATCCGGAACCGTCAGTATTAACGGCCGGCAACTCAGGGACCCGTGGGAACACGTCGGTTTTGTTTTTCAGGAGTATGCCCTGTTTCCCTGGAGGACTGTATGTCAAAACATTGAATTCGGACTTGAAATTCAAACTGTTTCGAAACGACAAAGAAGGCAGCGCGCACTTGACTATATTAACCGGTTTGACATGAAAGGATTTGAAGATAAATATCCGAATGAAATTTCAGGCGGCATGAAGCAGCGGGTTGCTATTGCACGAACCCTTGTTAATGAACCGACCATTATTCTCATGGATGAACCGTTTGGGGCCCTTGATTCACAGACACGTGCGCACCTGCAGAGGTTCCTCCTGGACGTCTGGCGTCACTCGAACAAAACAATCCTTTTTGTGACCCATAATATTGACGAAGCTGTTTTTTTAAGTCAGCACGTTCTTGGTTTAACTGCCCGGCCCGGATGTGTTGAGTTGTCCCTGCCCATAGATATGCCCTATCCCCGTGATGTTACCAGCGATATTTTTAACGGCTACAGGAGGGAAATCCTGGATTTTTTGAACCGGCAGAGCCTGCCGTTATCAGATGCCACCTGAAAAATTATATAATCTTTGATAGTCAAGACAGCACATTCATATGAAACCGACAGAACTGATCGTAGAGCTTCAAAGCCGCGGCGTCAGGGTTCCCCGTGACCTGCCCGGAAAAACAGGCGGGGCCGGCCCTTCAGAGGGTTCGGTGCTCATTATTAACGGTACATACACCAATGTTCCCACGCAAAGCTGGTTTGTTCGTTCTTCTCCCTATAGTATACAAAAAAGCGGTTCCACATTGACGCTTATGCGTGACGGCGTTCCTGAATGTGATGTTTTCGTTGCGCCACGGCCCCGCTATTATGACTTGAAGACCGAGGCAGGGGTCCCGCTGGACAAAATTGCCCTTATCCACGGACAAAACTGTCTTGCCTCAACGGTATATCAGGATTGCGCCTACCGCAACACCGACCTTCAGTGCAAATTTTGCGGTATCGGGATATCACTTGCAACGGGTTCAACCATTCTGGAAAAGAGTCCTGAGGATATGGGGTTTGCAGCCAAAAAGGCCCGGTTGCTTGATCATGCAGAACATGTGACACTTACGACCGGTTCTTATCCTGATGAACAGCGGGGTGCCGACCACCTTGCGGCGTGTATCCGCCGTATCAAAGAGGAAGCCGGCCTACCGGTGCATGTACAGGTCTGTCCACCCGGTGCAATGAACGTGCTTGATCGGCTTAAAGATGCCGGCGCCGACACCCTTGGGGTGCACATCGAGACATTTAACAGCGATGTTTTACATGAGTACGCTCCCTGTAAGGCACATTTCGGACGCGACCGTTACATCTCATGCTGGGAATACGCAGTTAAGGTTTTTGGGAAAAACCAGGTCAGCAGTTTTCTTATCGCCGGTATGGGTGAGGAACCTGAAGATATCATCGCGGGTGCAGAGCTTTTATGCAGAATAGGTGTCTATCCGTATCTTCTCCCGCTGCGTCCTGTACCGGGAACTGCTATGGAAAAATGGAAACCGCCGGACCCCCAGCTTATGACGGTCCTGTATAAAGAGCTGAGCAGTTTGCTGAAAAAGCATGGCCTTTCGTCACAAAAGTGCAGGGCGGGCTGTGTCAGATGCGGGGCGTGTTCGGCACTACACCTGTTTGAGGATTACGTTTGAACAATGATTCAACCAACCGGCACGTTTCCACCACGCTTATTGTAAGGGAATGAACATGTCAGGCATAGTGTGCAGAATAGTAATCGATGAAAAGGACCTCACGCAGTGTTTTGCAATACGGCAAAAAATTTTTGTTGACGAGCAAAAGCTGTTTGAGCATACAGACCGGGATGCGCAGGATGAAACTGCTATTCATATAGCAGCCCTGATGGATAATAAAATTATCGGAACCGTACGTATATACTGCGAAGATGACGTTGTATGGTGGGGCGGGCGTCTGGCAGTTGTAAAACAATCTCGCGGAAAGGCCGGCAGGCTCCTGATAAAGAAAGCGACGGAGACGGTAAAGGGGAAAAAAGCGACATGCTTTCGTGCGAATGTACAACGAAAGAATGTCGCTTTTTTTAAGACCCTCAAGTGGAGGCCGGTTGGTGAAGAATTTTTATTGAATAACAAACCGCACCAGATGATGGAAGCCGACTTGGACGAGTAGACTGTTACCGGTAAAATTGTATGTTGTGACGTCTGACTGCCGGGGACTACGTGCCGGGCCACAACCAATCTGTTTCAGCTATCCCGAAGGATTTAACACCTTGACCTGATAACCAGAACGATTATAATCAGAAAGATCAGGGATGCAATAAAACAAGCTATAGAAAAGGCGCACATATGATAGGGCACATTATCGACCAAATACGAGCTTATCCCGGCATAACACGCAAACGAGACATACATCTTGTAACAAACATGCTACAGTCCGTTACCGATTACGGCGATACTATTGCTGATTTTGGAGAGGACGCGGCCGCACTTTTTTATCGAGATGAGTATTTACTGCTTGCCTCAGAAGGCATATGGGCCGGTTTGATCGAGGAAAATCCGTACGGTGCCGGTAAGGCATCGGTTATGGCAAGTGTAAATGATATTTATGCAATGGGCGGCAGACCGCTTGCCATGGTTAATGTTGCAGGAATCCCCGACAAGAAATACTATCGTGAGATAATGAGCGGGATTCGAAAAGGATGTGAGAAATTTCGCGTGCCCATGGTGGGCGGACATCTCCATCCCGACACACAGGAGGTTTCACTTTCGGTATCAATACTCGGTGTGGCAAAGAAACTCCTGCTGAGTACTAATGCCCGGCAGGGGCAGGATATTGTTATGGCCGTTGATCTGGAAGGCCGCGGATATCAGTGCAGACCTGTGATAAGCTGGGATACTAATTCCGGCAAAAACACTGAACAGGTGCTGGCACGATTGGAGGTATTGCCCCTGCTGGCAGAAAAAGAGTTGTGCAAAACCGCTAAAGACGTCAGCAACGGGGGGCTGCTGGGTACGATTGCTCTGCTGCTTGAAACATCCGAAAAGGGTGCTGTCGTGCATATAGATGCCGTGCCAAAGCCGGAAACATTTCCCCTTGTTGATTGGCTGAAAGCGTTTCTCAGCTACGGTTTTGTGCTATGCGTAGATAAAGAAAAAACCCCCACGGTTATTGAAGCGTTCACACAACAGGATATCGCCGCCAGGGTAATCGGCGAGGTGACGGCTGAGCGTAAGATGATAGTTTCCACCGTGGGTGAGCAGGGGATTCTTTTCGATTTTGAAAAGGAAGACATTACCGGCATTGCAAAGGACCCTATGAGTGCTCTTTATTCGACCAGGGTTGAATTATAAATAAACAAAATATTTTAATAAAAAAGCTTGATTTTTTAATGAGTAAAACCGAAAATTATCATACATCAACCATGCCGATAAAAAGTACTGCTTTGAGCTGGTAAGCTTCAAGCATTTTAAAAATCGCAAAAAACTTTTGTAGGAGATATGTATGTATTGTCCAAACTGCGATCTTGAAATAAAAGGCGATGATCAGGAAACCTGTCCAATCTGTAATTCTCCTTTGACTGCCAGTCCTTTTAGCGGTTCGCCTGAAGAGAGTGAAACCTCTCAAGAAGACTCCAAGCTCAATGAACTGATTAGTGATATCGACAGTATGGTGACAAAAGGAATTGATGAGAGCGATGAAGTCAAACGTGAGCCGGCCGAGGAAGAACCCCCGGAGAGCGGTCTTCAGTTGGATGCGGATGGTTCCGGGGAAACCATTCAACTGGATGATTCAGGCGGGCAAGATCTTGTTCTCAGCCCTGAAGATGCTGATGGGGAGGCAACTGAGCTGGGCTTGCCATCGATGGATGAAGATGCAACAGAAGCAGAGGAGGATGTTTTTAAAATTGATGATATTTCCGCTGAAGATATAAGCATCACAGCAGAAGAGCCCGGTGGGGAGGAAGCAGAGGCAGGGGCATTTACCATAGATGAGTCCCCGGAAGAACCCGGCCTCAGCCTGGGAGAAGAGCCCGGTGGGGAGGAAGCAGAGGCAGGGGCATTTACCATAGATGAATCTCAGGAAGAACCCGGCCTCAGCCTGGGAGAAGAGCCCGGTGGGGAGGAAGCAGAGGCAGAGGCATTTACCATAGATGAGTCCCCGGAAGAGCCCGGCCTCAGCCTGGGAGAAGAGCCCGTTGGGGAGGAAGCAGAGACAGAGGCATTTACCATAGATGAGTCCCCGGAAGAGCCCGGCCTCAGCCTGGGAGAAGAGCTGGTAGAGGATGAAACTCCTGATGAAAAACAGGAAGAAGAGGAACCTTTTGATTTTGCAAAGGAGCTTGCCGAGGAAGAACCCCCGGATGAATCGGCACAGACAGATGAAAGTGGTGACGAACCCTCTGAAGGGGCAACTATGAGCTTTGAACCCGAGCAGGAGACTGCTGAGGAGGAAGAGGAACCTCCGTATCTGGAAGAAACCATTGATATTTCTTCTCAGAAATCTGCTCCACAGGAAATACTGGACCAAGCCCTTGAGGAGATTGGTCCCGCCGGGGGCACTGCTGCTCCCCGGAAGAAGCTCGTGTCGAGAAATGTAGTGCTTATGCTCGTTCTTCTTGTGGTGATTGTTCTCGGTGGGGGCTATTATTATATGAATAGTATGTCCCAACAGGAGCCTGAACCCGTTGTTGTAACTCCGATAAGAAAACCGCCAAAGAAAGCGGTTAAGAAGGCGGTCCCCCAAAAGCCCGCCCCGGAGAAGAAGACAGCTGTTGTTGCTGAAAAGAAGGCTGTTCAGAAAAAGGTTGAACCCGCGGCAGAAAAACCAGTGCCGAAAGCTGAAAAAGCTGTTGTGCGGGAGAAAAAAACCGTTGCCCAACAAGCTGCTGTTGCACAACCGAAAGAGCCGCTCAAAAAGGCCCCTGTTGTAAAAAGACCTGCTGTTGCAACGACAACACCGGCTGCCGTTACCTATTCAATCCATGCCGGATCGTATAGAAAGACTTCAAATGCTGAAATTGCCGTCAAACGTTTCGGCAAAAAAGGATTTAATGCATATATTGAGCGGATTGATCTTGGTACAAAAGGAATCTGGTATCGGGTAAAAATTGGTATGTTTAATACTCGCGAAGAGGCAAAGAAGGTGGAAAAAGAACTGCTCAAGAAGATGAAAACCCCATCGCGTGTTATAAAAAACAAACCGCTATAGGATGAATGAAATGAAAAAGGGCCTGCATAGCAGGCCCTTTTTTTTTGAACAGAAGCCAGGTAAACAGTAAACAGCCGGGTTCAGAGAGCGAAGCCGTGGCTCTTGGGCAGAGACCTACAACAGAAGAACCAATGACGTGGAGAGGTTTCTTTTGCCATGCCGTGCTGAGCACGGGACGTGCATCGACCAATGATTACAGCGGAAAAAACAGTGGGTGCCGGGTAAGGATTATTGAAAATAGAGAATGTAGCATATGGTCAGCGCATACACAATCACTCCGTAAAGGAGCGGACGATCATTGAGCAGCACTTTTTCAGGACTGCCGCCTTCATTTTTTTGATGAATGAGATAGAGATACCGAAAGATCCCGTACAATACAAATGGAGCGGTATATTTTAGGTTATCGGTTCCGAATTTTTTAACTGTTTCCTCTGAGACGGTGTAGAGGATATAGGCAATCACTGTGGCCGTCGTGACAATTGAAATCATCTGATCAAGCAGTTCAGGGCTGTATTCAAAAAGAATTTTACGGTGATGGATTGCATCATCTTCAAGCAGTATAAGCTCATGGCGACGTTTGCTCAAAGCAAGAAACAGGGAAAGCAAAATAGTACAAAAAAGAAGCCAGGTCGAGAAGCTCACCTCTATTACTTCTGCACCGGCAATAACCCTCAGAAGGAAACCGGCAGCTATTGAAAATACATCGATTATAACAATATGTTTGAGAAATGTTGAATAGCCGACCTGCAGCAGCAGATATACCGCCGCCGTAATAATAAACGCTATATTCAGAAATGCCATTGACGCGGCACATGAAAACACCAACAGCACGATGAGTGCAATGATTGCAGATGAACGGTCCAGTTTTCCTGATGCAAGAGGTCTTTTTGATTTGACGGGATGTCGTTTGTCCTGTTCGAGATCAATAAGATCATTCAGCAGATAAACACATCCCGACAGGATACAGAAGAAAGAAAAGGCCAGGGCTGACTTCAGTGAAGAACCGGGAGTAAGCAGGTTTTGTGAAAACAGCAGCGGGGCAAAAATGATAAGGTTTTTTGTCCACTGCCGCGGGCGCATACTGAGAAATATTAAAAAAAGGCTGTTCTGTCTCATTGGTTCGTGAGCACACTCTTTATTGTGCAACCATCCACACACCGGCAATTATAAAGAAAAACCCTACAACCTGAAGCATTGAGATGCTTTCCTTCAAGAAAAGCCAGGAAACGAGAATGACAATAACGTAGCCGACACTGGTCATGATTGGATAGGCCACACTGAGGTTGGTTTTTATAAGCACATAATTATAGGCGGCAAGAGCCAAACCGAAACTGATAACACCGGAAATGATAATAGGGTTGGTTATCATGTTTATTATGAGGTCTGTCACTTTTGTCGGCCCGGCCGGTTTCAACGCACCGAGTTTCATCAAAATGTTTGCCAGCGCATTGAGGACTATGGCTATAATAAAAACTATATACGTCATGTTAGAAATTCCATATGCTGTTGTTACCGGTTTTAGGCAGCATCTTCGCAACAATTTTTTTTGTCGATTCCGACAAAAGCGTGTTTACCGGTGGTGCATTTTTTGAAAGCTCTGTATTCCAGGGAAAATAAGATTTCAGGGGTTTTCCAACAACAGCATGCTTGCCCCACCACACTGTTGAACCCGTTGCTGCGCTGAGCACCTTTACATCAAGTGAAGTTTTTGTTTCAGCGATCGTTGCGGGTACATACTCTTCAATGCTACCAAGAAGAACAAGGTCAGCTCCCATCTGCTGCGCTTCATAGCGGGCCCTGTTCGATATTGCTTCGTTTGTGTCGAGTTGGAACATCCAGACAGCGTTTTCTATGAGGGTAATTTTTTTAAAAAACGTTCTTTTTGCCATCTCACGTTCAAAAAGACGTGCTGCTTCGCACCCCAGCTCCGGCGATTCTTTTGTAAGCAGCGGATAGAGCACCAGATGAGCTGAGTGCCTGAATTGCTCCAGGTCCTGCTGCGTAAGAACCGAAACACTGTTCGGGGGAACCTGTACTATGGAACAACCTTTGAGCAGGATAAGAAGAACAAGGCAAAGAGCACGGCAGTTGGGTTTGCAAATTGGATTAAAGTGTGGTTTCATAGGACAAAAAACAATACGATAATAAAGACTTACCAATGGTGTTTAAAGAGTGATAAAATTGCATATGGATTATGATTTGTCAATTAAAAAGAGCACGGCATATATGTTCCGCAGCATATAAAACATGATTGCCGACAGCCAAGACAACGCAATGCTTGCAGATGATAAAAAAAGACAGCTTCTGGTTGTTGCATCAACGTTCCCCCGGTGGCAGAGAGATTCCGACCCGCCGTTTGTTTTTGATCTTTGCCGGCGGCTGAAAGACAGGTACGACATTCGGGTTCTAGCGCCCCATGCAGCAGGAACAAAAAAACGTGAACGTTTAGGCGGGATTTCCATTGAGCGTTTTCGCTATTGTTTCGAACGTGCTGAAACCTTGGCCTATGCAGGAGGTATCCTCAACAGGCTGCAGCAGAATCATGCGCGCTACGGCCTTATACCATTTTTCCTTCTGGGGGAACTGGCAGCTACGGTGCGCCTTCTCTCGCGGTATGGTTTTGACGTTATCAATGCACACTGGCTTATTCCACAGGGCTTGGTCGCAGTTTGGGCAAAAAAGATTTTAAGATCGTCCATACCCCTTGTATGCACGCTGCACGGCGGCGACGTTTTTGCACTCAACGGCCCGGTGCTCACCCGGCTGAAACGTTTTGTCCTGGCACAGTGTGACGCCATAACCGTCGTAAGCAATGCAATGCGTGAAAAAATTATTTCAATCGGCGCAACGCCCTCCTTGATTCATGTAATACCCATGGGAGTCGATCTGGTGCGATCTTTTGTGCCGGTCCAAAACAACAGAAAACCGAAATCGCTCCTGTTTGTCGGCCGTTTTGTGGAAAAAAAAGGGCTCCGCTATCTTATAGAGGCACTGCCGCGGGTGCTGCACAAGCATCCTGATGCACATCTTACCGTTGTCGGCTCCGGCCCTGAAGAAGATCGGATCAGGAAACGCGTATCGAAACTGGATCTGGACAGGTGCGTCACATTTACCGGTGCCGTCAGCAATATGCTCCTGCCCGGTCTGTACCAGTCGGCCGATATTGTCGTTTTTCCATCAATACGGGACACCCGTGGAGATATGGAAGGCTTTGGTCTTGTGCTGGTTGAGGCGCTCGGATGCGAATGTTGTGTTATTTCAACCGACCTGCCTGCCGTGCATGATATTATTATCGACGGAAAGACCGGCGTGCTTGTCGAGCAGAAGAACACGGAACAGCTAGCAGATGGGATTATTGCATTGCTGGACAGTCCTGAACTGAGGCATTCTTTGGGCAGGGAAGGGAGACGGTACGTTTTGAACCGCTATGACTGGGAAATAACGGCTGGTAAGTATGATACTGTTTTTCGTCAGCTCAGCGCGAAACAGCAGGACCGGCTCCCCCTGAGAAAGGGCACATGACAGCAGTGTGAGGAACCGGTGCCGAGGCCGGCATATTAGGGACCGGGGGGGGCCTCAAGAGAGTCACCCCGCACCTCCCAAAGCTGGTATACCGGGCGGCGGGAGCTTACCATGCGGAAGTACTTTTCCGGGAAAATGTGCCTGAGATAAAGCTTGTTGAATACCGACTCGGCCGCGGCATCATCCATCAATATGCCGAAGCGCGCTCTTTCCAGCAGTTCGAACCGGTAGGTGCTTTCATGTTCAAAGCGCTGGGTGTCGAAACTCTTTGATTTTCTCACCGCCATGCGGGAAAGGGGTATGGCCTGAGACCCCAGATGGACTATACCTTTCTGGATGTCAAGATCCAGCCCGTTCGTACCTACCAATCTACCGTTTTTTTCCTCTATTTGATAAAAAGGCCGGTAAATAGCACGCTTGCCTTCTTTTTTTTCAATATCCCAGGTTCCGAACCAATACCACCAGTAGGCAATGCGGGTAAACAGATGGTCAAGAAACAGATATACCGGGCGTTTGTTTTTCGGGAAAAAGAACCCGAGCCACGTTTCAGGAGTGGACCATTCTCCAACCGGTTTGATGTTTTCTTTCTGAATAATATGAAGACCCTGCTGCGGTCCTGCACCGAGTATTTGTTGTATGAGTCCCAGACCGCGTGAACGATCATTGTCCACAGCCCTGTAGAATTGACGGATGCCCTTAATACCGCGAACGGCGAAGAAGTGCATGAAATTTGCCGACAGGCGAAAGCTGTCTGTTGCAAGGGGCAGTGCAGCATATACCGTCAGTTCACCGCCGTGAAGTGCTCCGTCGGTTATGGTAGCACGCCGTGCCAGATAGGTGAGGGCGTGTCCGTGGTCCCACCAGGACCAAATCACCGCGTCAGGCGGTGTTTTTTTGCGAGCGGCATCCATTCCCTCAGCTGTGTGCCCGGTCTCCTTCGGCCACTGCGTATACTGCATATTTGATGCATATAACGGCCATGTTAACAAAAGGAGCAACACGGGGAGAAGAGCATATACCGGACTGAACTGTTTTCGTAATTGCCAGAGAAAAGAAAACATATAGCCGGTCCCAAGGGCAATGACGGGTATCAGAAAGATAAGGAACCGGTTAGCAAAGCGGAAGGAGAGAAAGGACAGGAATATCAGGGAAGCCAGAAACAGGGCATGTTTAAAATGCTTCCAGAAAAGCAGGCATAGTCCGGCGAGCGCCAGGAAAAATGCAAAAGCATTTATTGTGGTGTAGGAAAGAATTTGCTGAAACGAAGGTATGTTCTGTTCACTTATGGAAATGCCGATGTTTGGGAATTCACCACCCGATTTTTTTGCCATGTATTGCATTTTTGCCCACAGGGCATGCGACATTTTTACCGGAGCATCCACTCCCTTAACAGCAAGAAAACCGATCATCCCAACGCAGAGAAGCCCGATAAAAACTGCTGCTTCTTTTTTGCCCGGGCGGTAAAAAAAGGCAAGTGCAATGATAAACGGGAGAAAGGTAACTGCGGTTACCGCGGCCGGGGCCTGATCCCACCACCAGAGAAAAAGAGCGTATATCACCATTCCTGCACAAAAATAGAGATACCGTTTCCTCGTGCTGTTGATACCAAAATGCAGGAATACATAGCACGCGGAAAGGGCCCAGAACACATTCATGCAGTCTGTGTCAAATCTGCCGATGTTGCTGCGGTAAATATAGTTTGGATATAACAAAGCAAGCAGCACCGCAGAAAAACCCATTACCGGACCCCCGTAGTATCGTCCGAGCAGATAGAGAGGAACCGCGAGCAGGGGGCCGAGAATTGCCGGAAGGACGGCACCTATCCAGCTGACGGAAAAAGGTGTTATCTTTGCAATTGCCGCAGCAATAACAGAAATAAGGGGGGGGGGCAAAGGGCGCGGTGGTGAATCGGGAATACCGCGCTTTTCGTTTACCGGCGCATAGGTTCCGTCGACCAGGTCCTGTGCAAGGCTGAGATAAAACCAGGCGTCAAATGTTGTGTGGAGGGGCTGGCCGTCGAAGAAAGCCATGGTTTCCTGCTGCCGCCACTGACCAAGATCCTGCATGCGCACTGCCGCCCCGGCAGCAATGAGCAGGACAACAAGAGCAATCTCAAGCCAGATTTTCAGCGGTGAGGAGCGTGATATAATATGTTCTACAAATGGTATGCCGCCCGTGAGCATATCGCCGAATGATTTTTTCCGGCCCGGCTCCGTTGAAACAGTTTTAGATATTTTTTTTATTTTAGACTTCTTGCGGGACATTTATGGAGATCCTTTAACTTCCGTTTTCAATACGATCGTACCGGGTTTGCGTAATCTGTTCACTGATCAGTCCCATCATAAAAAGGACAATTGACGTTATAAAAAGCAGGGCCGACATGTTGGTGAAACGGTGAAAAAAGAAGTAGGTATATCCATAATTAATGAGTCCGAGGATAAAAAACAGAAAGCTTATGGGGAGAAAGATAAGCAGCGGTGAAAAAAGGGTGGTGATTTTAATGATAATCAAGAGAAACCTGAAACCGTCACTGCTGATCTTGATTTTGCTTTTTCCTTTTCTTTTTTTTGCACGAATGGGGATATAGCAGACGGACAGACCACTTCGGAGATAGGCCAGCGTTATTGTTGTCGGGTATGAGAAGGCATTGGGGAGCAGATAGAGATAGCGAAGGACTGTTTTTCGATTAACCACACGAAAACCCGATGTAAGATCCTTCACGGAAATTCGCGTGACATAGGTTGCGAGCATGTTGTACAGGAAATTAGCACAGCGCCTGAAAAGGCTGGCGTGTGTGTTTGACTCCCTGGCGCCTACTACCATATCATAGTTTTGGGAAGCCTCAAGCAGCTTAGGAATGTCCTCCGGATCGTGTTGGCCGTCGCCGTCCATAAGGATAATCATGTCGCCCGATGCTCTGCGGATGCCGGTTTTTACGGCTGCTCCGTTGCCGATATTATAGGGATGACTGATTACGCTTGCGCCTGCTTTTTCTGCAAGCTCTTTGGTATTGTCTTCGGAGCAGTCATCAACTACCAGTATTTCCGCACCAGGGAGCACGGAGCAAACTGAACTGATGAGCGCCACAATATTCTTGCTTTCGTTATATGCAGGTATCACGACGGATATTTTCATGCTGCTGCGTGCCTTTGCCGGGAACGTTTCATCTGCCGAGGTTTTAGGCAGTATAATAATGAAAAGGGGGGCATCAGTCAAGTGAATAGCTGAAAGCTACTTGCCGATGCAGAATTTGCTGAAGATCATGTCGAGGACATCATCGGCAGTTGTTTCTCCGCTGAGTTCTCCCAGCGCGTGAAGTGCAGCCTGCAGGTCGACGGAGATAAGTTCCGGTGCAAGCCCGTTGCACAGACCATCAAAAACAGCCTGCAGGGAGTTCTGTGTTCGTTCTAGGATTGATTTGTGGCGGGCATTGCATAGCAGTATGTCGGATGAAATATCGTGGCTGTTATGTATAGCTGTCTGATATATGGCCTGCTTCAGTTCATCGATTCCGCGCCCGTGTAAAGCAGATGTTTTCACTATACTGTGTGAAGAAAACAGCCCATTAAGATCATCAGCCGAGAGGTGCTGGTGAAGGTCTGATTTGTTGATGACGGCAATTGCCTTTTTTCCCTTAACGTACCTGCTGACAGTGCGGTCCCTGGGGTCGAGTTCGTCACTGCCGTCAAGTACAACAAGAACGAGATCTGCGTCGGCAAGCTTGGACATGGTCATATCAATGCCCATTTGTTCTATTTCGTTTTGGCTGGAACGCAGACCGGCGGTATCGGTAAGCCTGACCGGAACCCCTTCTATAGTTATCGTTTCCTGAATTGTGTCGCGCGTAGTCCCGGGAATAGAGGTAACAATAGCACGGGTGTCTCCGAGCAGTGCGTTGAGGAGGCTTGATTTGCCGACGTTGGGTTTTCCGACAATAACCGCCTGTATCCCCATCCGGTAGAGATTCCCTTGATCAAACGTGGAAAGAAGCTGCTTGACCATATCGGAGAGCCCGGCGGTTTTACGCGCCAGCGAGCCTGTGTCCACGGCATCGATTTCATCTTCAGGGAAATCAATGGACACTTCAATATGTGCAGAAATTTCAAGAAGCGTCTCCCTGAAGGCTTTGGTTTTTTGCGCGAGATCACCTCTGAGGTGGCGGGATGCAAGCTTGAGATAGTTTTCTGTCTTTGCGTCGATAACATCAATAACGGCCTCGGCCTGGGTCAGGTCAATGCGGCCGTTTAAAAATGCCCGTTTAGTAAATTCCCCGGGTTCTGCAAGCCGGGCACCACCACGGATGACAAGATCAAGTATTTTTCTAAGGATCACAAGGCCGCTGTGACAGTTGATTTCCACAACATCGTCCCCGGTATAGGATGACGGTGATTTCATGTAGGAAAGAAGAACGTCATCCAGCCGGCAGCGATCATCCGGATCTATTATGGTGCCGTAATACAGGCGATGTGTTTCCGGGGAGGACGCACTGAAAGATGATGATTGAAACAACCGGGAAGCAATGGAAAGGGCATCAGGACCGGTTAATTTTATTATTCCGATACCGCCCGTTCCCACAGGAGTGGCTATGGCGGCAATTGTGTCATCTCTGTGCTGCATGTGTCTAGAAAAATGTTTGAATGCTGTGATACCTGCCGGGGAGGTATCCTTATTTCTGTTTTGGCGCTATAATGACCTTTTTGAGCGTTCCCTCCCCCTTGCTCCATGTTGTCAGGCTTTTATCCTGTTTGAGCGTCATGTGGATGATCCTTCTGTCCTTTGGATTCATGGGGCTTGTGGTTACCGGGCCATTTCTTTTTTTTGCCTTATCGCTCAGATTTCTTGCAAGGTTGACAAGTGACTCCGTGTGACGTGTTCGGTATGATTCCGAGTCAACATAGACCGGGGCTGAGTTTCTAAAATTCTTAATCCTTATTTTATTGAGCAGGTACTGAAATGCTTCAAGTGTCTGCCCTTTTTTACCGATAAAAATCCCGCTTCCATCGCCGACGATATTGAGAATCGTATCACCATTTTCGTTGTTCACCTCGACAGACGCCGGGGAATATATTTGTTTTACAATCGTTTCAAGCGTTTCTTTCAGCACATCGACGCTGTTTTCATCAGCTGCCGCTGCCCCATCCAACGAAGCTCTTATTTTCGCTTTTTTATTTGAAAAAAGTGACAGAAGCTTCCCGGGCCCATCGTTAAGAATTTCAATGTGAAGTGCATCTTTGGTTGTGTGCAACTGTTCACATGCTATTTGGATCGCTTCTTCGACGGTTTTTGCTTCGGTTTCGACGGACTGCATTCTGTTATACCTCCTAGATCATGAGATTTTTTATTTGTATAGATTTGCTGGGCGATTGAAAGAACGTTATTGACCAGCCAGTACAGCACCAATCCGGAGGGAAAGTTGAGGAACATCACCGTAAAGATAATAGGCATGAACATCATCATTTTTGCCTGTGCCGGATCGGCGGTTGTCGGGGTCATTTTTTGTTGAAGAAACATGGACGCACCCATAATAAGCGGTGCGATGTATGTCGGATCCTTAGCCGAAAGATCGTTTATCCAAAAAGAGATGAAATTTGCATGCCTGAGTTCTATGGAGTCCATCAGGGCACGGTAGAGAGCGATAAAAACAGGTATTTGAAGAAGCATGGGGAGACATCCCCCCAGGGGATTGACTTTGTATTTTTTATAGAGTGCCATCTGCTGTCGGGCGAACTCCTCACGGTCGTTTTTATACTTTTCTTTAAGCTGGGCAACCTCCGGCTGTATTTGTTGCATGCCTTTCATCGACTTGAAACTTTTATGGGTAAGCGGCCAGAAGAGGATTTTTATAATTATTGTCAGCACAATAATCGCGAGCCCGTAATTTCCGAGAAAGCGGTAAAAGAATTTGAGACTCAGCAGCAACGGCTTCGCAAAGATATCAAACATGCCGAAGTCAATGATCTTCTCCAGGCTGGCACTCTGATTTTTCAAAATATCAATATCCTTGGGGCCGAGGTAGAGTGCAAAAGAATACACTTTTTTGTCGCCCGGTTTAAGAGAGACAAGGGGATAGAGCAACTGATAGGCAACGTTCTGTTTGCCGGTTTTGCCCACACGGATCTGATGCGGTTTTTGTTGTTCAAGAATAAGGGCAGAGATAAAATATTTCTCCTCAATGGCGGCCCAGCGGATATCTCCCTCAATGGTGATATTTTCTTCTATTTTGGCAAGATCCTTTTTTTCCACCTGGTCTTTTATAAAATAGGAAAACTGGGGAGAAGTAAACGTGCCGGCACTAAACAAGCCGCCTCCATTTTTGGCCGGGCAGAAGGCAGACCACTCAATTAAAGGGTTGCCTTCCTGTATTCTGTCCGAGGTATTGGTCAGGGTGAGGTTAAACCTGATTTTGTAATCATCTGCGCTGAAGAAAAACTCCTTTTGTACGGTAAGCCCCGTATCGTCTGTTTGTGTGAACGTCAGCGTCCCATTTTTGTTTTGCGTGCCGAGAGTAAGTTCATCGGTATCGTGGTGCCACGGGTTGCTATATGACCGTATACCTTCAGCGCCTACAAAAGCTGTTCTCAGCGGCAGCTCCTGGTTCGGCTTGAGGTGGATAAGCTCCTTGTATTCCTGGTACTGCTCTTGTGCGAGACCCTTTTTGCCAAGGATCTTCTTTATAAATTGTGAGAATGCAGGAGGGGGTATTTTATCTTTATAGTTGTGGAGTTTAACACTGCTCAGACGGGCCCCGTAGGACGAAAAAAGAGCGCTGAACAGGCCGTTTGTAACCGGGATCAGCTTTTCTTCACCTTCAGCGGGTTCCCGGGTTTCCTGTATGAATGATTCTTGTTTCAGTTCTTCTTTTCTCAGCGGGGCAGGGGTTGCCCGAGGTATGGTTTCCTCTTGCTGCTGCTGGTACTGCTGAGGGCCGGGAGCTACGACCTTTTTGCGTGGAGGGGGTGCAAAATATGACTGATAAATAAAAAGTACGGCTATTGAAAGAACGATAGCCACTAAAACTCTTTTTTCGGTTTCCATGTATCATTTCTCCATAAGGGATACTGAACAGCATGTCGAGGTCTTTAAACCGATAAAATACAGGTAAGCCTCACTATGAACATTGGTAATCGGTTGCGGAGCATTAGATAGGATCGTATCCACCCGGATGCAAAGGATGGCATTTGGCAAGCCGCCTAAGCACAAGCCCCATGGCCTTAATAAAATGGTATTTTTCAAACGCACGTATTGCATAGGAGGAGCATGTGGGCGTAAACCGGCAGTTGGATCCCAAAAAAGGAGAAAAGAAAGTCTTATATAATTTTAAAAAAAATATGCAAACACTATTCAGCATATTCTAAAAACCCCGCATATTATGGGAATAAGACTTCGCAGATGTTTGAGATAATGTTTTCTATCCCTAATTGCCTGCCGGTCCAGTCGCCGGGCCCTGTGCATGTGGGCATAAAAGCAGGTTGAGCTCCGTACACATAGCAGCATATGTCAATTTCTGGGCACCTTGTTTTGCGGTCACTACGATATCACTGGATTCGGGGAGGTTCTCCTTGTTGAGTCTGCAGTATTCTCTGAGTCGCCTTTTCACATAATTTCTTTGTACAGCGTTGCCAATTCTTTTACTAACGGTCAGCCCAAAACGTCTCCATCGTAAATTGTTCGGTAAAACAGCAATTTTAAAATAGTGAGACTCTTTTTTTGCTCCTTTTTTATATATTACTGTATATTCAGAATGTTTCCGGATCTTTTCTTCTCTTTTAAAAGAAAAGCCTGACATATGAACTCAATTACATATAGTGTGAAGGATCATGGAGTAAGGTTTTTCCTGCCTTTCCTTCTCCTGCGTTTTATCACATTCTGACCGGCCTTGGTGCTCATACGATGCAGGAACCCATGAGTTCGTTTTCTTTTCAGATTGCTTGGCTGAAATGTTCTTTTCAATGTTGTCTCCCATTATTTTATATTTTGGTTTTTCCGTAAAGTCTGTTATCGTTATACTATTATAAAACCTTAAAGAATTGTTTTTATATTTAAATTATTAAGTTGATCATACTTTGGTTTTTATGTCAAGATATTTAGAGATTCTTTTCATAAAGAGTCTTGAAAATATCGTTGATCAGGTGTTGACATGAAGTAAAAGGATGTTATTTTAAATGGTTAAATATTACGAGAGTCCCCGGGGGTGAACCGGGGCCGGTCCCCACGGTTTGCTTCAAAACGGTTTATCGTATATAGCGGGTTCGATCCTTTATGTAGTGATTGTTATTACGAAAGTGCCGATGACTATGGACGTTCAGGAAGATCATATTGTAGAAGAAAAAAAAAGACGCAAGCGGGAAAGGACGATTATTCTTGTCGTTATCTCTCTTGTTGTGGGCCTGACCTCTCTGATTGTATATTTGACAGGGATGAAGGGAGAGGCCCTGCTTCCACAGAATATTCTCGTTTTCAGTCTGATCAATGTTAATGCCATTCTGCTTCTCCTGTTGATCTTTCTTGTGCTCAGAAACGTGGTAAAGCTTTTTTTTGAGCGCAGAAAGGGGATCCTCGGATCACAACTCAGGACAAAACTCGTTATAGCATTTGTCGGCCTTTCACTTATTCCTACCCTGCTGCTTTTCTGGGTATCAATCGGCTTTATAACAAATACTATTGAAAACTGGTTCAGCTTCAAAGTTGAAAGCTCCCTTGAGGAATCGTTGAATGTTGCTGAGATATATTACAAAAATTCTGCTTCCAGCGCGCTCTATTATGCACAACAGATCAGCCGTAAAATTACAGAGAGAAAACTTCTGAACGAAAAAAATTTAGACCGGTTGCGTGCACTGGTTGAGGAAAAGCAGATAGAATACAATTTGGGTGTCGTAGAAGTGTTCTCTGCACAGCGGGAGGAACTGCTCAAGGTTATGAATCCCAAAGTTCCCGCAAGCGGATTTGTAAGTGCCGGATCCGCTTTGGTACAGCAGGCCCTTGACGGCAAAGACGTGACCAGAATCCAGCCGGTAGGTGATGGTGATATTATACGAGGTGTGGTGCCGGTTCGTTCGACCTGGAAAAAGAATGTTGTGGTCGGTGTCGTCGTGGTTAACTATTATGTCCAAAAAAGCCTTGTTTCTAAAATGGACACCATTAAGGGAGCCTTTCAGGAATATAAGGACCTCAAGATCAACAAGAACCCCATAAAACTTATTTATGTAATTTTACTTTCCGTGGTTACCCTGTTGATAATATTTTCTGCCACATGGTATGGTTTTTATCTTTCCAAGGTCATTTCAGTACCTATCAGTTCACTTGCCGTAGCCACCAAGCGGGTTGCACAGGGAAACGTAGACTTTCAGATTGAGCCTGCCAGTGATGATGAAATCGGCAGTCTGGTAGATTCATTTAACAAAATGACCCGCGATCTCAAGGTGAGCCACCAGAAAGTCGAATTATCGACAACAAACCTGCGTGAGACCATCAGGGAACTGGATCACAGACGAATCTATATGGAAACGCTGCTTACCAATGTTGCGGCAGGCGTCATATCCATTAATAAAAACGGTGTCATTACAACATTCAACAGATCGGCAGAGAAGATGCTGGGTGTCCGCATGGAGGATGCGCTATACCGTCTGTACACGGATGTGCTTGCAACGAAACCGTTGGAGGCGTTTCGTGATTTTATTGATGAAATTATCAATAATACTGTTAACGTTTTTGAGAAGCAGATATCCCTGTTAATTCACCCCAAAACACTATTCCTGTATATTCGGTCGAATATGCTTTTTGACGCCGAAGGAAACTATCTGGGGCTGGTTATTGTTGCTGAGGACTTGACACAGATTCAACAGGCACAGCGAGCATATGCCTGGAAGGAGGTTGCCCGGCGGATTGCTCATGAAGTCAAAAACCCGCTTACCCCGATAAAACTGTCGGCACAACGTCTGAGAAAGAAATTTTCCCCCCAAATCAGTCAGAATTCTAAAATTTTTGATGAATGCACATTCACAATCATCAGCCAGGTAGATGCGCTCAAGACACTGGTAAATGAATTTTCCAGTTTTGCACGAATGCCGGCAACCAATCCGGCGCCGAATGATATTCATGAAATTATTGATGAAACACTTGTCCTGTATAAAGAGGCACACAAGAATGTTCGATTTGCATGTGTCAAGGATAGTGACGTTTCGCAATTGAGCCTTGACAGGGACCAGATCAAGCGGGCCATTATTAATCTGCTTGACAATGCTATAGACTGGATGGAAAATGAGGGAACAATAACCATAAAGACGACCTATAATGCCGTAGTGGGCACGGTAACCATAGAGATTGCAGACACAGGTCCGGGAATCCCCCCGGAAATCAGGCCGAAGCTTTTTGAGCCTTATTTTTCTACCAGGAAGGAAGGGAGCGGCTTGGGTCTGGCAATAGTGAACACCATAATTTCAGATCACGGAGGATATATCAGGGTGCGCGACAACCAGCCGAGGGGGACCTGTTTTTTAATCGAGCTACCCGTAAATCAACAAGCAGTTTCATGAAAGGAACCGGATTGATGAAGACCCCTGTAGTACTTGTAGTCGATGATGAGGAGCAGATAGTTACGGCACTTCGAGGAAGCCTTGAGGATGAAGGCTATATTGTAATGACGGCATCCGATGGGATGAAGGCCGTTGAGATCATTCAGGCTCAGCCCGTTGACATGGTGTTTCTGGATGTATGGCTTCCGGAAATGGATGGTATAGAAACGCTCAAGAAAATCAAGGAGTTCAACTCTGCTATTGATGTTATCATGATGACGGGACATGGTACGGTCAACACGGCCGTACAGGCGGTGAAACTGGGAGCATTTGATTTCCTGGAGAAGCCGTTTTCTCTCGATACGGTTATTGATAGCATAAAAAAAATAAAAGAAAAAAAACACGTAACAACTGCAAAGGGAAAATCCTCCGCAACGTCACATGAAGAGCAGATGCTTGCCCTTACCGGGTCATCTCCCAATATTGTAAAGCTCAGGGAGCTTATTCCCCAACTGGCTGCAGAGGATGGCCATGTTCTGCTGCACGGTGAAGTCGGCACGGGAAAGGAACTGGTAGCAGGTCTTATCCATACGTCATCCCACAGGAAGTCTCATCCGTTAATCAAGTTTAATGCCTCATTTCATCTTACGAAGGAACTGGAAAAGGAGCTTCTCGGGATACGGGAACAGGGGAGTGTTACGGCTGACGCCGGCGGACTGCTACACACCTGCTCCGGCAGTACGTTTTTTTTAGAATCTCTTCTTGCCATTCCCATAGAGGTACAAAAAAGATTGGCGGCATATTTAAAGTCACATGATGTGAAACAGAATGATATCAGAATTATCGCTGCTGTTGCATATGATGTAGAGCGAGGCATTGAAGAGCACAGTTTGGATGAGGATTTTGTTGCGTGCTTTTCCCATAAGATAAAGATGCCGTGCCTCAGGCAAAGAAGGCAGGACATACCGGTGCTCCTTAATCTGTTTGTCAAGTATTTTTGTAATGATTATGGCCTGCGGGAAAAGCGTCTCGAGGAAGACGCGCTTGAGACGCTGCTGAATTATGATTGGCCGGGTAATGTAAAAGAGCTGAAGAACCTTGTCGAGAAACTGGTTGTTTCCGTGCCGACAAAAGTCATTTCCCTGCATGATATCCCCTTGTCCATACGAGACGGAATGCACTACGGTATGGCGCGCTACTACGAACGTTTTGAGAGCATGAAGGAGGCGGAAATCGCATGGAGGAAACAGTACCTTTTGTATTATTTGCGAAAACATGATCGAGACATCGTCAAGACGTCTCAAAAACTCAAAATAGATATAAAAAAGCTAAAAAAGTATATCAAGGATTACGGTATCATCCTGTCCCAGGAGAACCGGACAGAACGGAAGATGCAAAGAACGCTGAAGCGCAGTATGGTGCTCAGCGGCAGGGGACTCCACTCCGGTGATAAAACCGGCCTTATTATTACGCCACTTCCTCCCAACAGCGGAATACTGTTCGGCAGTATCTCAACAGGCATGTCGGTTCCGGCACATATAGATTACGTAGAGTCAACTGATTATGCAACCAGTCTTAGAAATACGGATGCTGTTGCCCGTACCATTGAACATTTTCTTGCAGTACTGCATGCATACAGAATAACGAACCTTATGATAAAGATTAATAATGAAGTACCGATAATGGACGGGTCGTCTGTTGATTTTTGTCAGATTATTGAAGATGCCGGAATCAAGGAGCAGAATGAAAGTTGTGAGGAAGTCGTTATTACGGAACAATATACGGTAGGAGAAATAGGATCCAAAAGCAAGTTTATTACGATTGAACCGGCAGACAAGCTGTCTATTAATTATACGCTTGACTATCCGAAGCCTGTCGGACACCAGGAATACAGTTTTGTTCTGGATGGTTCGGAGGTGTTTAAGCGGGAAATTGCGCCGGCGCGGACCTTTGGCTTTTTAAGGGATATGGAGGCGCTTGAGAAGAAGGGACTTGGCGGCGGCGGCAGGTTAAGCAACTTTATTTTAATAGACGATGAAAAGATAATAAACACCGATCTCCGGTTTCCAGATGAATTTGTGCGGCATAAAATCATGGACATGCTTGGAGATCTTTATCTGATCGGCCGGCCCATACGCGGTAAGATAACGGCAAACATGACCGGGCACAGTGAAAATATTGAACTGGTCCGTCTTCTCTGCAATAGTATGCATCTTTAATCACGAAACCTCACCGGCATACAACAATGATTTACAGCGGTGCTTCCGCGCGGGAACCAACAAGTTTGAAAAAGCAAATATCCCGGCTGACGAGAGGAGTATCAGCGCTGCACTATGAACCAAGAAAATGATATGTTTCCTTCCGGGGACGAACAGGAAATATCGCCTCAGCAGCACGTTGAAGACGCGACAGGAAATTCTTCAAGAACACGGCTTTATCTGATTCGGCATGGAGAGCTTACAACATCCCATGAATGGCGGTATGTGGGCCATATGGATGTTGAACTGAACGACAACGGCGTCAGCCAGATCCGCAGACTTGCACAACGGTTAAAGACCGAAAAAATTGATAAAATTTATTCAAGCGACTTGAAAAGAACAGCACAGTCGGCAGCAATCATTGGTGAGACAGCAGACCTGGCCGTAGATACATGCCCGGAATTTCGTGAAATAAAACTCGGGGTATGGGAAGGCCTGACGCTCAAAGAAATAGTTGATGGTTTTGCGGAAGAATTTGAACGACGATCAAAGGATCTTTCCGGGTTCCGGGTTGAGGGAGGGGAAAGCTTCAAAGACGTACAGAACAGGGCCGTTCCCCGGCTCATGTCCTGTGTAAAAGAAAATATGGGCAGGAACATACTCATTGTTGCCCATGGTGGTGTCAACAGGGTTATTCTGTGTCATGCGCTCGGGCTTGATCTTGGCAACCTTGTAAAGATCGACCAGACATATGCCTGTCTGAATATTATAGATTTTTTTCAAGACGGGCCTGTTGTCAGGCTCGTTAACGCCACATTTTAGCTTATTTGTCCTTTCGCTGCGTTTTTATATGCCCCTTACAGACATGGTGTAAGCACCGGACCGGCTGCTGCTGCTCCAGAGCGAAGGCGATGACGGGATCAATGGGTACCTAAGGAGAATGTATTGGAAATTCTCAATAAACAGACTGATGTTGAGGCATTTTTCAACGCACTGAAAACGGCACCCGCGCGCGCTCTTCTTCTTGATTATGACGGCACACTGGCACCGTTTCGGAAAAACCGGGGCGAGGCAGTGCCTTTTGACGGGGTCGAGAGTATCATCAATGATATTATGGAGACGGGGCTGTGCAGGGTTGTGCTGGTCAGCGGACGATGGACCCGGGACCTGCTCCGATTACTGAAGCTCAAACATAAACCCGAGGTCTGGGGGTCGCACGGGTGGGAGCGCTTGATGCCTGACGGGACCGTATATTGTGAAGAAATACCCGGGAATGCTCTGCAAGCCCTTGCATATGTTGAAAGCTGGCTGCGAAAAGAAGGGCTTTATACTTTGTGCGAAAAGAAACCGGCGTCGCTCGCCGTTCACTGGCGTGGTCTTGATGAGCGTGATGCTGACTGCATTAACAGCAAGCTAAGAAAGCAATGGCCCCTGGTCCCGCGCAATACAGCGGTTTGTTTAACAGAATTTGATGGGGGGATAGAAATAAGGGTGCCGGGTAAAAACAAGGGAGATGCTGTTGCTACAGTTCTTTCAGAACTGGATACAGACTGTGCTGTGGCATATCTGGGCGATGACACGACGGATGAGGATGCGTTTAAAGAGCTTGCACATAAGGGGCTCAGAGTCTTGGTGAGAGAGCATATCAGGCCTACCCATGCAGATGTCTGGCTAACCCCGCCAGGGGAACTGCTTTCTTTTTTACAGAACTGGCTGGCAGTGTGCCGGTCAGCCCGGTAATGGGATGTCATACTATGATGCTCTGGTACAGGCCGCAGCACTGTCACCGTCAATAAAGAATCAAAAAACCTCACGCAGTGGAAGAGGAGTTCCCCTGTGGCCGGACTACGGGGGGATAGCTGACCGCGAGCCTAGGAAAACCGTCGGCCGCTCACACAATACAGTCCAGAACCAGACCATCCAGCTTTTCAATATTCTTTAAAATCTCAGAAAATTCCCGGTGGGTAATATTTCTCTTGATGGTATTTTTTACCAGGCCCTTGTTATCAAGCACGACAAGGTCAATAAAGATTTCGTTGTTGTCCCGATAGACGCAGAACCGATATGGCGATTTCTTTTCTTCAAGGAGAAGATGTGCCCGTTCAGCAGATTTCGCAATGGCATCAAAATGATCTTTTGCCTCATCCTCTGAATCCATCCGGCCTTGTGCATTCTGTTTATGTTTCGGCTTTTGTTTGTCTTGCTGGCTGAATCCGTCCGGATGAACAATGTTTTTCACATTAAGATCAAAATCTTCGGGCATTGTTTAGCCTTTTATACCATAATACATCTTTGTAGTCTTATATACTATATAGGATAAAATTTAATTATAGTAAAATAAATTTTTATTTGCAGCGATGGGAAAATGATGGTGAGAAACATTGGGCAATAACAATCACTACACAATTACCATGCAACAGTTTACAAATGGCGGCATATTTATAAAAAAAAACAGAGAACATTCTGTACTATTTTTGTCTCATATATATCGTGCGAAATAGGGAAAAAGAACAACTTATGGCATAGAAGAATATAAAAAAAAGATACCTTTACAATAGTAATAACAAAGCTAATTCAATTGGTTATTCAATATACTATGTCGTAATAATGTAATAATACTTAAAATATAGTAGGATATTAAAATAATTTAAGGTAAATGTTGACTATAATGAATAATTTGTTATATAATAATAGGATACATACTAATAATGTACACAGCCTACTCATAATGAAAGCGGAATAATGAATATGTGAAAGGGGTGATAAAGGATGAAGAAAGACACAAGAGATTCAGTTATCATGACAGTTGACGAAGTAGCCGACTACTTAAAACTATCCAAAATAACTGTCTACAAGCTTACCCAGAAGGGTGAGATCCCTGGATTTAGAATCGGAAGCTCATGGAGATACAACAGGGACAAAATTGACGAAATCGCACGAGTCGGTACAAAACAGAGCGCATAATAAGTATGAGATTAGCTTGACGTAACTGCTTTGTTACGAGTGGCTGTAGGGGTAAGGGTTATAAAAAGCCCCTGACGAATGTCAGGGGCTTTTTTGTATTGAAAATAATAGATAAAAGTGGTTGAAATCATTAGAAAAATAGGATATTTTTAATATTTGCTTAATCGTTTTGAATATGATCAGTTCTATTAAATTACAACACGTGGTGCGTAGACTAAGTGCACCTGCACAAAAGGAGAAGAAATGGGAAAAATAAGCCGGCAACAGTCAGCAAAAAGAAAGAGAAGGAAACGAAAGGTCAAAAGAATTGGGCGTGGTAAGAGAAGATAAAAGCAGGACCAAAACGTATCAAAATCAGCAGGCAAAGCAGATACGCTTTTTCTGAGGAAAAGAGTGCATACTCGAAAAAAAAAGATTTTGCTTCACGCCTGCTGTGCACCGTGTTCAACGTATGTGATTGATCTTCTTTCTCAGTCCTATAACGTTACCGCACTCTTTTATAATCCCAATATCCAGCCTGAACAGGAATACACATTACGTCTCAGAGAAATGAAACGACTGTGTGGTTTGCTGAATACAGACCTTATAATTTCTGATTATGACACCGATGCATGGATTTCAGCAACCAGGGGGCTTGAGCAGGAGCGCGAGGGAGGCAGGCGATGCAGCGTATGTTTTGAGTTGCGGCTACGAAAATCAGCCGAATTTGCTGTACAGCAAGGTTTTGACCTTTTTACGACCACATTATCGGTAAGCCCCCATAAAGATGCAGATTTAATCAATTCACTAGGTGGTCGCGTTGCTGAGCATGCAGGCATTCAGTTTCTGGAAGGGGATTTTAAGAAGAATAATGGTTTTAAAAAGAGCTGTGAATTGAGCCGCAAATACGGCCTCTACCGGCAGAAATATTGCGGGTGCTCATTTGCGAGGAGTTGAGCCATCAGTATGAACGTTTCATACCCCAAGAAAGCTTTTGATTTTATCAGTATTACTACCCGAACTGATAAGCCGAGAACAAAGGGCCTCACCATGGTTCTGGAAAAAGGGCTTGGTTTACGCGCAGCCAACGAACTTGTGCTGCAGTCAGAATATATTGATTTTGTAAAGTTCGGCTGGGCAACCCCGCGTCTTTTTTCAGAAGAAATGATGATAAAAAAGATTGAGCTGTACAAGCAATACGGCATTGCAGCAGGAAACGGGGGAACCTTTTTGGAGATAGCCCACCGCCAGGGGAAAACGGCGCCGTTCCTTGACTATTGCAGGAGGATAGGCATGGAAGTTATCGAAGTGTCCAATGGTGTTATACAGATCGGTGCCCCGGAAAAAGCACATATCATACGCACTGCACATGAAATGGGTTTTTACGTGATTTCAGAGGTGGGCAAGAAAGACCCCGCTGAGGACAGAAAACTTTCCATTGATGACCGTATTAATGAGGCACGCAGTGACCTGGATGCGGGCGCTCATTATGTGATAATAGAAGCACGTGAAGGGGGTAAAAGCCTGGGCGTATATGATGATATGGGCGGTCTTAAAAAAGATATGGCGAAGAAACTGGTAGCGGAAATCGGTTTGGGAAACATAATGTTTGAAGCGCCCGACAAGAGCCAGCAGGCTGGTTTGATTTTGCTGTTCGGCAGCGACGTCAACCTCGGCAACATTAAGCCTGATGATGTGATACCGCTTGAAACACTCAGAAGAGGCATTAGGGGTGACACATGTGGCAAAATACAGGATTGAGATCGGTCCCGATTTTAAGCCCTCGGTAGAGGATCATGAATCCGTCGTCGTTATCGACAACCTGCGCGCATCAAGTACAATTGTTACCGCACTCGGACTCGGCGTTGATGAGATTATTCCCGTTCAGGATGATGAAGAAGCCTTTGTGTATAAAGAAAGGGGATATTTTATCGCCGGAGAATCGGGAGGCAGTAAGATAGACGGCTATGATGCCGGCAACTCCCCTGTGGAAATTGCAGAACATTGTAAAACCTCTCCACATACACGTATCGTTCTTAAAACATCCAACCTCATACCCTTGCTAAGCCGTTTGAAACGTGCATATATCTGTTCAAGCCTTAACCTGGCATCTGTTGCCGGCTGCCTTGCAGGTCAGCATACGTGCATCATTGCCGCCGGCGGCAAACATGGTGCTGTGGAAGACCTGGGACTTGCCTTTGCTTTGTGCGCACAGCTGACCGGTGTCCGGTTCGATCCAAAGATGCTCACCTCCTTCACAAAAGAATCAGCCGCCGCACACCACCTGTGCAGTATAGGCTATGGCAGTGATATTGAATTTATCTGCCGCGCCAGTATTTTTGACGTTGTCCCGGTATATGACGGAACAAAGATAGTGAAAGCAGGTGCCATGTATGATCGATAAGGCCGTTGTGGACATTCTTGAATGCCAGGGGATCAATATCATCCTCAGTGTTCCCTGCAACCTCCTTACAGGGATTCTGGAGCAGATCAAAGGACGACGGATTGCCCATGTGCCTGTCTGCCGGGAAGAAGAAGGGATAGGCATTGCGGCGGGTGCCGCTCTGGCAGGTAAAAGGCCCCTTGTAATGATGCAGAACTCGGGCTTCGGCAATTGCGTCAACGCGCTTATGTCACTCACCGCTTTTTACAGACTTCCGCTGTTCATGCTTATGAGTCACCGCGGCGGGCCCGGCGAACCCATTTCGGCACAGGTCCCGATGGGGATGGCAGTACCCCGGCTGTTGCAGGCACTGAACATTGATTATATATCCATACAAAAACAAGACACGCTGGGTCAGTTGAAACCATTTATAGAAGAAACGTATGAAGCCGGCCTTATTCGGGCCGCACTGCTTTCCCGGGAGCTCTGGAATGAAACGAAGTGATGTCATCCGTGAAATTGTCCTCTGCGAAGGATTAATTATCTCAAATCTCGGTTTTCCCTCACGGGAGCTGTACGCGCTGGCGGACGAGCCGAGGAATTTTTATATGCTGGGTTCCATGGGGCTTGTAAGTTCACTGGGGCTGGGGCTTGCGCTCAGCCAGGATGAGCGGGTATATGTCATTGACGGTGATGGATCACTGTTGATGAACCTGGGTTCCCTTGCGACCATCGGCAACCAGGCCCCTCCGAATTTTTGTCTTGTCGTGGTGGATAATAAAGTCTATGCAAGCACAGGCAACCAGTCTACCTACAGCGGGGGGCATACTGATCTGGCTGCCGTGGCCCG
>Ga0272442_10000209_pt1 | contig 97960 bp, 111 predicted proteins | sample SSMForm2O_FD_200262 | JGI IMG/M metagenome (GOLD analysis project Ga0272442, IMG submission 200262) | Marine sediment archaeal communities from Little Sippewissett salt marsh, Falmouth, MA, United States - SSM-Form-2O | ecosystem: Environmental > Aquatic > Marine > Wetlands > Sediment ...
AAAAATTGTTAATCCTGAAACAAATAAAGAACTACCTGTAAATGAAGCAGGGGAACTAATTGCAAAGGGATATGGTATAATGAAAGGTTACTATAAAATGCCAAAACAAACTGATGAAGTAATAAGAGATGGCTGGTTACACACAAAAGATCTTGCAACAGTTGACGAAGATGGTTATTTTAGTATTCTAGGTCGAATAGATGATATGATAATAAGAGGTGGAGAGAATGTTTACCCAAGAGAAATCGAGGAATACCTTTACACAAATAAAAAAATACAAGATGTAGCTGTTGTAGGGGTTCCAAGTAAAAAATATGGTGAAGAAGTAGCTGCCTTTATAAAATTAGCAGAAAATATGACAGCTACTGATACAGAAATAAAAAATTTTTGCAAAGAAGGAATATCAAGATTTAAAATCCCAAAATATATCTTTTTTACACAGGATTTCCCAATGACTGCAAGCGGAAAAATTAGAAAAGTTGATCTAAGAAAAATGGCAAGTGAAAAATTAAATAAAAATTCAAAAATTTAAAATAAGAGTCAACATATTGATTAAAAATAATATAGGGAGGAATAATTTTATATGAAAAAAGATTTTCAAGAAGGAGAAATAAAAATTACAGTTGATTATGAAAAATGTACAGGCGCCGGAGAATGTGTCACAGCATGCCCTGTTGAAATATTTGAATTAGAAAATAACAAAGCTATTTGTAAAAACATAGGTGAATGTATTGAATGCTGTGCATGTGTAAATGCTTGTCCAAATGATGCAATAGAGCATAGCTCCTGTTAAATATTATTTTTTGGTTTAAATGAGAACAAAACAAGAAAACATTGAAATAAAAATTATAAAAAATTGGCCAAAGGAAGAAATAGTCAATCTGTATAAAGCTGGTGGATGGTGGAAAAAAAATTATGATCCATCTCAAATCGAATTCTTAATTAAAGGTAGTTATATATTTGTAGTTGCAGTAAACACTTCAACAAATAAAGCAGTTGGAATGGGTAGAATATTATCAGATGGAATATCAGATGCATATATCCAAGACTTAGTAGTTTTAAAAGAGAGCAGAGGAAAGGGAATTGGTAAAAAAATCGCAAATTATCTTATAAATCATTGTAAAAAAAATGGTATTAATTGGATAGGTCTAATTTCTGAGCCTAAACAAGATGGATTTTATCTCTCTATTGGTTTTAGTGAAATGGCTAATTATAAACCTATGAAATATCAAAATGAGGATTAGTTTTGACAAAAAAATCTTTATCGATTGCTAATTTTAAATCAATTAAAATTGAAGATAAACCAATTTTTGATGAGCATTATAAAAAATACCCGCCGGTTCATAGTGATAATAATTTTACAACACTTGTTAGTTGGATGCATTATGGGAAATATAAATATACAATAAAACAAAAAAACCTGATTATATTAAGTCAAATTGATAAACAAATAAGATTAAGACCTGCGACAGGTGAATTTAATAAAAATATAATGGATGAAGTAATAGACCTCGCAAAAAAACAAGAATCAGATTATCCATTTGGAGTAATAGATAAAAAAACAAAAGAAATTTTAAATAAAAATTATCCAAAAATGAAATTTACAAGTCATAGAGATTATTATGATTATGTATATCTTGCCTCTGATTTAGTTAATTTATCAGGTTCGAAATATAGTAAAATAAGAAATAGATTAAATAAATTTAAAAAAAATACTAAATATAAAACAGAAAAAATTGATGAAAATAATATCGACCAAGTTAAAAAATTTTTAAAAAGATGGTGTATTTGGAAGGATTGCGAATCTGATAAAATATTAAAGGCGGAAAAAAAAGCAATATTTTTTTCTATGAATAATTTTTTTGAATTAAATTTATCTGGAATATTAATAACGGTCAAGGATAAAATTGAAGCAATATCTGTATTTGAAAAATTAAACAAAAACACAGCTCTAATACATTATGAAAAAGGATCACCAGATTATGATGGAATATACAAAACTATAAATAATGAAGCAGCAAAAATAATACAAAAAAAATTCAAATATATCAATCGTGAATCAGATATGGGAATACAAGGTTTAAGAAAAGCTAAAAAATCTTATCGTCCTCATCATATGATTAAAGTATATCATGTATCAAAAGATGGATTGATTAAATGAAATTTTATTTTTCAACATCACAAGCAGCACAGAATCTATCAAAGTAATTTGTGGATCTTAATAATTTGCATATTCTGCAAGTTTCTGGAATAATTGTCTCGTTTCCATTATTTATGATTTTTTCTGCAGAAATTTTTATTTCACTGATAAGTATTTCATCTGTAATCTTTAATTTACCTCTTTTTCTAGATACATATTGACAAACTGCTGCAGGTGTTATCCCTAGTTTTTCTGCAGTTTCCTTTTGAGATAAACCAAAATTATTTATCATGCTTTCAGCTAATTCACGTCTTATTACTGGTAACCCATTCCACATCATGTATTCGCAAGTAGTTCGTTTCATATCTTTGAAAACAAATATTTTATATAAATAATTAACGATTGTTTAATATTCGGTAGATTTTTATATAACATATTATTCACCTAAAGGTTTTATACCCCTATTTTATCACGATTGTGGTGATTAATATGGATTTCAATCTAAATTCAGAACAAAAATTATTCCAAAAAACAATAAGAGAATTTTGTAAAAAGGAATTAAAACCTATTGCTGAAAAAATTGATAAAGAAGAATTTTTCCCTAAAGAATTTTATAAAAAAATGGGAAAAATGGGTTTAATGGGTATGACTGTACCTCAGAAATATGGCGGGGCAGGAATTGATAGAATAAGTTATATGATTGCCCTAGAGGAAATATCAAGAATATGCGGATCAACAGGAATTACTGTAGAAGCTCATAATTCGCTGGGAGTTGGACATATATATGAAAAAGGTTCAGATGATCAAAGGGAAAAATATCTTCCAAAATTGACAAGTGGAAAGGAAATTGCAGCCTGGGCTTTATCAGAACCAAACGCTGGTTCAGATGCTTCATCAACTCAAACAACAGCTGTTTTAGATGGTGATGAATGGGTATTAAATGGCACAAAACAATTCATAACAAGTGGAGATATTGCTTGGGTTACAACAGTTATGGCGAAGACAGATAAAACAAAAGGAGCAAAAGGTATAAGTGCTTTTATTGTAGAAAAAGATACTCCTGGTTTTAAAGTAGGTCAATTAGAAGATAAACTTGGTTTAAGAGGAAGTCATACAGCTGAATTAATTTTAGAAAACTGTAGAATACCTAAAGAAAATCTTTTAGGTGAAAAAGATAATGGATTTATTGGTGCCATGAATATTCTTGATCGTGGACGTTCTGCTATTGGAGCAATGTCAGTAGGTATAGCAAGAGGAGCTTTAGAAGATTGTATTGAATATGCAAAACAACGTCAACAATTTGGCAGACCAATAGGGAAATTTCAAGCAATTCAATGGAAAATAGCAAACATGGCAACAGAGATAGAAGCTGCAAGATTATTAGTTTATCAAGCTGCTTTCTTAGAAGATCAAAATGTTAGATTCACAAAAGAAGCATCAATGGCTAAATTATTTGCTTCAGAGATGGCTATGCGAGCAACAAGGGAAGCTATTCAAGTTTTTGGTGGATATGGATATACAAAAGATTACCCTTTAGAAAGATATTTTAGGGATATAAAATTATGTGAAATAGGCGAAGGGACATCAGAAGTTCAAAGGATGGTAATTGCAAGACAATTAGGTCTCTAAAAAATTTATAATAAATCTGGAGAAAAATTAATGAATAATCCCAATCTTGATATTAAAAAAATAGTTGTTGGCCCCCTTGCATCTAATTGTTATATAATTTGGGATAAAAAATCAAATGAAGGTGCAGTAATTGATCCAGGTTATGATGCTGAGAAGATAATTAAAATTATTGATGAATATAAAATAAAAGTAAAATCTATTTTATTAACACATGGACATTTTGATCATATAGGTGGTCTTGCTAAACTAAAATTTAATACAAAAGCAGATATTTTTGCTCATAAAGATGATCTTTTTTTTATTCAACATGGCAAAGAATCTGCAAATAGATGGGGTTTTAATATAGATCAACCCCCAAAACCAGATGTTTTTTTAAAAGATGGAGATATTATTAAGATAGGTAATATAAAATTAAATGTAATTCATACGCCAGGTCATTCACCCGGTGGTTTATGTTATCTATATGATGGAATTATTTTTGTTGGGGATACTCTGTTTCAAGGCTCAATAGGTAGAACTGATTTTAAGGATGGTTCTATAGTTGATCTTACAAATTCAATTCGTAATCGACTTTATAGTTTACCTGATGATACCAAAGTCTATACTGGACATGGGCCTGAGACTACTATTGGTTTTGAAAAGAAGTATAATGCTTTTGTAAAAAAATAAAAATATTAATTTTTTTTATCTTTCTATTACTCTTTTTGCTTTTCCTGTACTTCTAGGTATTGTCTTTGGAGGAATTGCTTTAACTTTTACATGTAAATTTAGAACACTATATATTTCATCTTCAGATTTTTTTTCAAGTTCTTCTAAATTTCCATCTTTGTATCTGATTTCGGTTGGTTCAATTTCAACAGATAATGAAGTAATATCTCCTTTTTTTGTTTTTACTATTTGATAGTTATCACTTACGCCTTCAACTTTCATTAAAGCTGCTTCAATTTGGGAGGGAAATACTATGACCCCTTTTACTTTCATCATGTCATCGCTTCTTCCCTTTATTCTGGATTGTATTGGTAAAGTTCTACCACATTTACATGGTTCTTCATAGTAAACTGCTAAATCTCTTGTTCTAAAACGTATTGCTGGAAATGCCTCTTTTGTTAAAGTTGTAAATACTAGTTCTCCTTCTTCCCCTGCTGGTAATACTTCCCCTGTTTTAGGATCAATAACTTCAGTTAAAAAATGATCTGCATTTATATGTAATTTTTTTTCTTTACATTCTGATACTATACCTGGCCCGATAATTTCTGTAAGGCCATAATGTTCGTGTGCTGTAATTCCCCAACGTTTCTCAACATTATTTCTCATTTCTTTACTCCATGCCTCTGCACCAAAAACTCCGATTTTTAAATTAAAATCATCTATAGGGTTGTATCCCATTTCTTCTGCAACTTCTGCCATATACATTGAATATGATGGTGTACAGGCAAGAGCTGTTGATTTGAAATCTTTCATAATATTAATTTGTCTTTTTGTATTTCCAGAACTTATTGTAATTACCATAGCTCCAATTTTTTGAGCTCCTTTTTCAAATCCATGTGCGCCAGTGAATAATCCATAGCCATAGGAATTTTGAAGTATGTCTTTTTTTCTTAGGCCATTGGCATAAAGAGAACGTGCCATTACTTCACCCCAGAGATCATTATCTTTTCTGGTATAGGGCCCAACAACTGGTTTACCAGTTGTACCTGATGAAGCATGAACTTCTACAATATCATCGAGTTCTGTACAAACAAGTCCAAATGGATAATATTCTCTTAGGTCTTGTTTTGTTAAAAAAGGTATTTTATTAATATCTGATAGATTTTTTATATCGTTTGGTTTAACGTTTGCCTCTTTTAATTTTTTATTATAAAATTTATTGTTTTCATAAACATATTTCACTAGATTTTTTAGTCTTCTTAATTGAAGTAGTTTTAAATCTTTTAATGGTTTTGTTTCTATATCAGGATTCCAGTATTTTTTTTCCACTAATAAGCCCCCTTTTTTCAGATGGTTGAATAGGATGTTTAGATATAATGATTTTGTTTATTTTTTTTATTTTTGATAATAAAAACATCCAATATATTTATATTTCATTAATAGTTGCCGTTTCTCAAGGGGAATTAGTAATTATGACAGAAGTAAATAGTAAAATAATTGATAAAAAAGGCAATTATGAAGAACTATACAAGAATTTTTCATGGAATATTCCAGAGTATTATAATTTTGGTTTTGATGTTGTAGATAAATGGGCTGAAGATAGAACAAAGCTTGCATTAATATCGATAGATAGAACCGGTAAAAGAGATAGATATCATACTTTTAGAGATCTTTCGGTGGAATCAAATAGATTTGCAAATGCCTTAAAAAGATTAGGTATTAAAAAAGGTGATAGGGTTCTTGTTATACTTCAAAGTGTTCCAGAATGGTATATTGCTCTTATTGGTATGTTTAAACTTGGTGTTATTCCAATGCCTGGAACTGTTCTTTTAACTGAAAAGGATGTTGAGTATAGAATTAACCGAGCTGAAGCATGTATGGTTCTAACTGATTTAGATCATGCAGAAATTGTTGAAAATATTAAATCAAAATGTCCCACTCTTAAAAATCTTATGTTAATTGATGGAAATAAAAAAGGATGGATTAATTATCAGAAAGAAATGGATAAGTCTTCCTATGATCTTTTTCAAAAGGATGTTGGTAAAACTAAATCAAACGATCCAATGTTGATTTATTTTACATCTGGAACTACCGGTCATCCTAAGATGGTTTTACATACCCATAGTTACCCCTTAGGTCATGAGGTAACTGCTAGATTTGCACAAGCTTTAACAGATAGAGATCTTCACTGGACTGTATCTGAGACTGGTTGGGCTAAAGCTGCCTGGGGTAAGCTATTTGGACAGATGATTGTAGGTGCTGCTGTAATCCAATGGGAGACTCCAGGTAGGTTTGATGCCGATGGTCTTCTACGAGCAATGGAAAGATATGGTGTTACTACTTTTTGTGCACCGCCAACTGTTTATAGATTATTAATTCAAATGGATTTATCAAAATATAATCTTAAACTACGACATTCCATGAGCGCTGGTGAACCATTAAATCCTGAGGTTATTAGAGTATGGAAAAAAGCTTTTGGTTTGGAAATTTATGATTTCTATGGTCAAACAGAAACTGTTTGTGTTCTATCTAATTATCCTTTTATGAAAATGAAATATGGATCGGTTGGTAAACCAACTCCAGGTCATGATGTAAGAATAGTCGATGATGAGGGCAATGAATTAGAATCCAATAAAGAAGGAAACATTGCGTTATATCTAGGTGATGAGCGTCCACCTGGCTTATTTAAAGAATACTGGAAAGATAAAGATATAATGAAAAAATCATTTAGAGGTGGATTTTATTATACAGGCGATAGGGGATTTAAAGATGAGGATGGTTATTTCTGGTTTGTTGGTAGAGACGATGATGTAATAAAGTCTTCAGGTTACAGAATAGGCCCATTCGAAGTTGAATCCGCTTTAATGGAACATGATGCAGTTGCAGAATGCGCAGTAGTTGGAGCTCCAGATCCAAAAGGGGTAAGGGGTATAATTGTTAAAGCAGTTGTAGTATTATCAAAAAAATATGAGCCTTCTGAAAGACTAACAAAAGAATTACAAGATTATGTAAAAAACACCACAGCGCCATATAAATATCCCAGAGTTATCGAATATGTTGAGGAACTTCCAAAAACAATATCCGGTAAAATTTTAAGACGAGAGTTAAGAAAATAATATTAATTCTCTTTATTTTCTTTTTTATCTTCGTAATCATCAAAATCTTCAGCAGAATTTATACATTTAAGTTTTACATCTTTCAGCTTTAAATCAAGATAATATTCACTTGATATAATAAATGGATGCTGAAGGTTACCATTTTCAAACTCAGCACAAAATTCATCTTTTATTGTTTTTAATATTGAATCAGCTGTTTTTGTTATAACAACATCTACAAAATCTTCAATGCTAACTTCAAAATTTTTATCTTGTTTTTCATACCACTCTAAAGCTTCACTGAAGATTTTATCTTTCATGCTATCCCATCCCAATTCTAAAAAACTTAATCATTTAAGGATTTATAATTTTATCTATTTAGAATTAAGTTTCATCAGTTGATAAATCATCTTTTAATATTTTCTTTTTCAGAATAGCATATCGAACATTTAATAATAGTCTTAGAATCCATTCTAAAATTATTATAAATATTATGAATTGGATAGCTGTTATTGCAAATTCAGGTAATGAATTTATTTTATCTACAATATCTTCATATTTAAAATAAGATGGATCAACGAGAAATAAACCAAGTAAAGCAAAAGGTAACATTTTTGCTACATCTTTTGATAGATCTTCTGTATAATAAGATGTAATTCTTATTGCAATTATTATTGCAAAGGAGGTTGAAAGAGCAGTGGTTACTTCGATATTTTTTGCGATGAATAATAACATTAAAGAAAAACCTAAGAAAAACATTATTGCAATAAAAGGAAAAATAAAAAAATATTTACAAAAACCAATTGTTTTTGTATGTTTTCTTTTACTTGGTTTAAAACAATCTCTTCTTGCAATATATCTATAAAAATGATAGATAATAATAGAGTAAATAGCAATAGATATTGCAAGATAAAATAATGATGTAAGGCCTGATAAATCTCCACTTAAAATTTTTTCTAATGATAAATGTTCACTAAATTCATTCAAATCTGTAAGATTAAATGCCATGAATATCTCCCCAATATATGTTGATATGTAATACTTTATTATTTATTAATGATTTCTTTTACATTCTAAAAACGCCAGGTTTCCAATCAGGGATAGGTGCATTTAATGAAGCAGATATTCCAAGACCTAAAACCATTCTTGTATCAACTGGGTCAATAATTCCATCATCCCAGATTCGTGCTGTGCTATAATAAGGGTTTCCTTCGTTTTCATATTTTTTTAGAATAGGGTCGGTAATTTCTTTTTCTTCTTTTTTTGTAAGAGCTTTTCCTTTTCTCCAAAGTTGATCACGTTTAACTGTTAGAAGAACATTTGCTGCTTGTTGGCCACCCATTACAGATATTCTTGCGTTAGGCCACATCCAGAGTTGTCTTGGTTGATAAGCACGTCCACACATTCCATAATTACCTGCTCCAAATGATCCACCAATAATCACTGTAAACTTTGGTACTTGAGCACAAGTAACTGCACTAACCATTTTTGCACCATCTTTTGCAATTCCGCCTGATTCATATTTTCTACCTATCATAAAACCTGTAATATTTTGTAAAAAAACTAGAGGTATTTTTCTTTGAGAACATATTTCAATAAAATGGGAGCCTTTTAAAGCAGATTCAGAGAATAACACACCGTTATTTGCAAGTATTCCAACAGGGTATCCCATGATACGAGCAAATCCGCAGACTATTGTCTCACCATAAAGGGTTTTAAATTCATGGAATTTTGATCCATCTACTATTCTTGCAATTATTTCTTTTACATCAAAAGGTTTACGTGAATCTTTTGGAATTATTCCATATATCTCTTTTATGTCATATGCGGGTTCCTCTGGTTTTTTAATTTCTATATGTGTTTTTTCAGGCATATTAAGATTTTCTACAATATTTCGTGTTATTTGTATTGCTTCTTGATCATCATGTGCATAATGGTCTGATACTCCACTTTGCCTACAATGAACATCAGCTCCTCCAAGTTCTTCTGAAGATACTTCTTCACCTGTTGCTGCTTTTACTAAAGGAGGTCCACCTAAAAATATTGTCCCAGTTCCTTTAACAATAACTGTTTCGTCACTCATTGCTGGAACATAAGCTCCACCCGCTGTACATGATCCCATTACAGCTGATATTTGAGGAATACCCATTGAGGACATTTTTGCTTGGTTATAAAATATTCTACCAAAATGTTCTCTATCCGGGAAAACTTCGTCTTGCATTGGTAAAAAAGCTCCACCTGAATCAACAAGATATATACAAGGTAGATTGTTTTCCATTGCTATTACTTGAGCTCTTAGATGTTTTTTTACTGTCATTGGATAATAAGTTCCACCTGTTACAGTTGCATCGTTTGCTACTATTACAACTTCATGACCGTGAATTATTCCAATACCTGTTACTATTCCTGCGCAGGGTGATTTGTTGTTATACATTCCATATGCTGCAAGCGAGTTAAATTCCATAAATGGTGTATTAGGATCTAATAAGGTATCAATTCTTTCTCTAGCAAGCATTTTATTTCTTGATTTGTGTAGTTTTATTTTTTCTTCTCCACCTCCTTTCTGAGTTATTTTAATTTTTTCTTTAAAATCTTTTACTAAAGTTTCATAGCGTTTGAAATTATCTTTATATGTTTTATCTTGAATGTTTATATTACTTTCAATTACTTCCATTATACTTACCTCTTTTATTTTTTAATAAGATCAACTGTTTTTTGACCAATCTCAATTTGATCGTTTTCTTTAAAATTAATTTTTTCAACTTTACCTTTATATGGTGCTCTAATAAGATATTCCATTTTCATTGCTTCAATCACCATAAGGACATCTCCTTTTTTAACAAGGCTTCCGTTTTTTGTTTTTACACTAACCACTTTTCCTGATATTGGTGAGCTTAGATCTCCCTCATCTTTTTTCTTTGTTTTTTTAATACTTGTTAATTTTACTGGTTTTACTTTGAAAACATTTCCTTCAATAAAAACAAATTTTTCTTTGTCGCCTTCTGTGATAACAGATTTTATTATTCTGTCTCCAATTTTAAGTTTAAGATGACCTGGTTTAATTTCTTCTGCTTCTACTTTATACTCTGTGTTATCATACATTACATAATAATGGTCATCTTTATGTTCAATTGTTATGTTATATACATTGTTTTCATGTTCGTAATTTATAAACATGGTTTATGCCTCCTTGCCACCTACTCTCCATCTTCCAACATTTTTCCATGGTGAATGAGGATCTTTTTCTTTGTATCTGACGATTTCATCTGATTTTGAGTGTAATGTATCATAAATTGCTAATGCTATCAACGCATCGACTGGTAACCCCGATTTTGTGTTTGTAAAATCTTTAAAATAATCATCAATAAAATGTGTTGTTAGGTTTCCTTTTTTAAATTCTTCTTGTTCAAATACTTGTTTTAAAAAAGGAATATTTGTTGTTACACCTAAAACAATGTAATGTGAAAGTGCCCATAACATCTTTTTTATGTTTTCTTCTCTATTTTCACTACTAACAATTAGTTTAGAAAGCATTGGGTCATAATAAGGTGTTATCTTCATACCTGAATATATACCTGTGTCGTCCCTTATATTTGGTCCAGTTGGTGGTTCAACCTTACCAAGTTTTCCAATGCTTGGAAGAAATCCATTAGCAGGATCTTCTGCATAGATTCTGCATTCAAATGCATGTCCTCTTTGTGTTATTTCATTTTGTTTTAATGTTAATTTCTGTCCATTTGCGATTTTTAATTGCCATTTTGCTAAATCGACACCTGTTGTAATCTCTGTTATAGGATGTTCAACTTGCAGTCTTGTGTTCATTTCCATAAAATAAAAATTTAACTTTCCATCAACCATAAATTCCACTGTTCCAGCGTTTTCATATCCAACTGCTTTTGCAGCGTCAACTGCTGCTTTTCCCATCTTTTCTCTAAGTTTTTTTGTTAGAACAGGCGAAGGAGATTCTTCAATTATTTTTTGATGTCTTCTTTGTATTGAGCATTCTCTTTCATATAAATGTATTATATTTCCATGTTGATCAGCTAATATTTGAAATTCAATATGTCTTGGTTTATCTATATATTTTTCAAGAAAAACAGTGTCATTTCCAAAAGATGATTTTGATTCTCTTTTTGCACTTTCAATTGATTCTTCAAGTTTATTTTCAGAATGGACTATTCTCATTCCTTTTCCACCGCCTCCTGCTGTTGCTTTTACTAGTAATGGAAACCCGATTTTTTTCCCTTCTTTTATGAGTGATTTGCTGTCCTGTTTTGATCCATGGTAACCTGGTATTACCGGTACATTTGCTTTTTCCATAGTTTTTTTTGCAGCAATTTTATCGCCCATTAAACTAATAACTTCAGGTTTCGGACCTATAAATTTAATACCAATATCAGAACATGTTTTTGCAAAATCTGGGTTTTCAGCAAGAAAACCATATCCAGGATGTATAGCTTCTGCTTTGGCTTTTTTTGCGATTTTAATTATTTTTGGAATATTAAGATAGCTTTCAATAGGTGTTGGGTCACCAAGGTTATATGACTCATTAGATAGTTGAACATGAGGTGCTTTTTTATCTACTTCAGAGTAAATAGCAATTGTTTCTATACCCATCTCCTGACATGCTTTTATAATTCTAACAGCAATTTCTCCTCTGTTTGCGATTAATATCTTATTAAACAAGTTTTTTCAGCTCCATTTTGTTTTTCTTTTTTCTAAAAATGCTTTTATTCCTTCTTGTCCTTCTTCAGATACACGTAATTCAGCTATTTTTTCTATTGTATGTTTTTTATATTTATTAGTATCTAATTTCTCACAATTATTTACTAACTTTTTAATTTCATGTATTGCTTTTGGAGCAGATGAAGATAAGATTTTAACATATTTTTCTAAAAATGAATCAATTTCATCTTCGTTTTTAACGAAGTCAATCAAACCAATTTTTTTTGCATACTCCGAATCAAATTTTTCACCTGTTATAAAAAGCCGTCTCATATTGGATAGACCGATTTTTTTAACAATAAATGATGAAATTACTGAGGGTATTATTCCAAGTTTTACTTCACTAAATGCAAATTTACATTCTGGTTTTGCAATTGTTATATCGCATACTGCAAAAAGTCCTAATCCTCCTCCAAAAGCGTGACCATTTATCTTGGCTATTGTTGGTTTTGGGCAGTTATATATCGAGTCGTATAAATCTAGAAGTAGTTTACTATCTTCAATATTTTCTTTTTTTGAATAATTAGCCATGCTTTTCATCCAGTTTAGATCGGCTCCTGCGCAAAATGATTTTCCTTTCCCTGTTAGTATTATTACTTTTATAGATTTGTTTTTGCTACAATCTTTAAAACAATAAGTTACTTCTTTCATTAATTTTTCATTCATTGCATTATGAACTTTAGGTCTGTTTAGAAAAATTGTTAAAACATTGTCATTTTTTTGTAATTCTATGGTTTTATAATTCATTTTTTTACTCCCCCTGTTTTAATAGGTTAAAAGGAATCATTAATATCTGATATCTTTTTTGGTCGATATTAGATGAAATACATTAATGTTTCTAAAGTTTTTACATATATTGCCGTAAAATTTCTATTTTCCAATAAACAAAGGTTTTCTTTTTTCGACAAAAGCGCTAACTCCTTCCTCAAAATCTTTTGTTGATGCAGCATTTGCTGCAGTTTTACTTTCTAAATCCAAATGATTTATCATATTATTTTCTAAGCTTTTATTTATTAGCATTTTAGCTTTTCCAACAGCAATTGGTGGTAAAACACGGAATTTATTTAAATATTCATCTAATTTTTTTTCTAAATCTTTTTCTTCTACGACATCGTTTATAATACCAATTTTTTCAGCGGTTTCTGCTGTGAAAGTTTTTGATGTTAATATGTACTCACAAGCTTTTTGATAACCAGTTATTTTTGTAAAAAATTGTGTACCACAACCTGGTGCAAGACCTATTCCAATGAATGCTGTTCCAAATTTTGCTTTTTTTACTGAAATTATTATATCACATGCTAATGCAAGTGAAAGACCCGCTCCAAATGCTGCACCGTTTATCGAAGCGATAACTGGTTTTTCCATTGTTCTCATTTTTATAACACATTTATGAATTATTTCTGTTAATTCTTTTAAAAATTTTGATTTATCTTTTGCATTATACATCTCTTTTACGTCTCCACCAGCGCAAAATCCTTTTCCTATACCTGTTAAAACAATTGCTCTAATTTCTTTATCATTTTCAATTTTTTCTAAAATTTTTAGAAGTTCTCTACCAAGTTTCATATCAAAAGAATTTAATCTATCTGGTCGATTTAATATTATATAGCCAATTTTTTCTTTTTTGTTGTATTTTAATGTTTCAAATTTCATATTAATTCAAATAAAAACAATAACAATATAGATATAAATTTTAGCAAAAGATATTTTAAATAGTTAACCATTCAGAAAAAAAAAGTTAACAATAAAGGGATAATTTATGGAATTAAACATTAATATTGATAAATATAAAAATTTGAGATATAACTTTTACAACTGGAGATGCGAAACAAAGTATATTAATAAATTATTTTTATCTTTAATACTTGCGTTACTCACAGCTTTATTATCCCAAGTTAGATTTTATATTCCAGGAAATTCCTTAGTACCAATAACAGGTCAAACTTTTGCTGTATTAATAGCCGGAGTTATACTTGGAAAATGGGGTGGAGTTAGCCAATGTATCTACCTAGGTTTTGGATTTATGGGAATTCCTTGGTTTGCAAATATAACAGGATCAACAATTGGTTATTTATTTGGTTTTATAATAGCTGCATTTTTTATTGGTTATATAACAGATAAAAAAATAAATTCAAGGAATTTTTTATCTATGCTCCCATTAATGCTATTTGCAACTTTTATATTAATTTACATACCTGGTTTAACATATCTTTATTTTTACATGCAATCAATAGGTTTGTCGATAAACATTGTTCAATTACTCACAATAGCAGTTATTCCATTTATTTTAGGTGATGCAATAAAGGCAATTGCTGCAGCTTCATTTACAAAGATTATACTTCCTAAAAAAAGTTAGATATAAAAATGAGAAATAAAATATTACGAATATTAGAGAAAAATGACTTTGTTTCAGGTGAATATCTGGCAAAGAATCTTAATGTTTCAAGAACCACTATATGGAAACAGATTAAATCTTTTCAAAAAAATGGATATGTTATAGAGTCAATAAAAAATAAGGGTTATAAACTAAAAAAAAGACCTGATATACCATATGAAGAAGAAATAATTCCTTATATAAAAACAAAAAAAATTGGTAAAAAAATTAAGTTTTTTAACTCTGTAAATTCAACAAATGAATCAGCAAAAAAATTTATTAAAAAAAACATTGAAGAAGGAACAATTGTTATAGCTGAAAGTCAAATAAAAGGTCGTGGTAGAAAAAAACGATTTTGGTATTCTCCTGTAGGAGGTTTATGGTTTTCAATAATTTTATATCCAAATATTCCTCCTCAAAAAGGAATGCTATTGACTATGATAAGTTCAATATCCGTTGCTGAGGCAATCAAAGAATATCTAAAAATAAATACAAACATTAAATGGCCAAATGATTTAGTTATAGAAAATAAAAAATTTTGTGGAATTCTTACAGAAATTGATGGAGATATTGATAGAATAAATTATTCAATTATCGGCGTTGGTATCAATGTTAATAATGATATTAATGCTGAAATGCAAAATAAAGCTATATCCTTAAAGAGTAAGTATCGTGGAGAAATAAAAAAAGTAAAATTATTAATTTCAATTTTAGAAAAAATTGATTTTTACTATGATTATTTAATAGAAGAAAAATATAATTTTATTAAGGAAAAATGGTTAGAACATTCAAATATTATTGGAAAAAAGGTAATGGTGAGTGAGGATAATAAAAAAATCTATGGTAAAGTAATTGACATTGATGATTATGGTTCTATTATAATTAATAATAATGAAAAGTCTAGAAAAGTTGTTACTGGTGATTTAAAATTTATATGAAAAAGATATAGTTTTAAGAAATATTTATATATTATATAAAATATAAATATATTATTGTAAAAATATATTGAAATGAGCTTGAATAAGAAAGTATAATAATATCAGTTGGAAAATGAAATAAAATGCAAAACAATAATATATTTGAATTAGAAATAAGAAAAATAATTTATAAATTCCTTACGAATAATCCTGGATTACATTTTAGAGAAATTCAAAGATCAATAAATATACCTGCTTCAACTCTTAATTATCATTTGAAATATCTTGAAAAAAGAAATTTATTAATAAAAGAATTTGAAAATGGATATTCTAGATATTTTATATCGCAGAAAATTGGAAAAAATGATAAAAAATTGTTGAATATATTAAGAGAAACAGTACCTAGAAACATTGTACTTTATTTATTTTTATTTTCAGATTCTTCTAAAAATGATATAATAAAATTTGCAAAAAAATGGAAAAAACACCCTTCAAAAATAGGTTATCATTTAAATAAACATTATACAACTCTTGGATTTCATCTTAAAAAATTGATAAATGATGATGTTCTTGAGTCATTTACAGTTGGTAAAGAAATAAAATATCGAATAAAAGACCCTGAAGATATTATTGATTTACTAATAAAATATGATAAAAGCATTCTTGCAGAAGCTTATGGTTGTTTTTTAAAACATCTTGAGAAGGCAGATAATGATGAGGATATAGATGGAGTAATGAAGCTTATTTTTGATATATTTCCATTGCCATTCTGCTCTTAATTTTTATTTTTTTCCCAATAACATAATTTTTGTTATAAGATTCGTATTAATATGTAATTTTTTTCCAATAATATTAATAATGTTAATATCTTCAATATCTATACTTTTAGTTATGATATAAAAACTAAAATAAATTGCATAAAAAATAATTAGAGATATTGTGGTAAACCATAATTGAATTGAGAAAAAATGTTTGATAGAAACAAAAATAACAGAAATTACAAAAATTGTGAGAATAGTAGGTTTAATTAAATTATATTGTAATGGTTGGACTTTTATTTTTAAGTATAGTGTTATATTTTTAATGAGATTGAATATTATTACCGAAATCATTAGTGCAACAGCTGCTCCTTCTATACCATATTCTGGTATTAAAAAAATATTTAATCCGATATTTGTTATTGCAGCAAGTAATATGGAGTACATTACAAGTTTTGGTTTTCCAATAGCTATTAATGTACTTCCATTTGGTCCTGCAAAATTCCCAATAATTGAACCTATAAGAAGTATTTTTAAAGTAATAGATCCCAAAATATATTCTTGTCCATAAAAAAAGTAAATAACTTCTTCTGAAAAAAGAAAAAGAAATAAGAATATAGGTAGGGTAATAAAACAAAGCCATTTAGTTAAAATATAATAAATTCTTTTTATCTCATTTTTTTTGTCAGAACCACAGAGATTTGAAATAACTGGCATATATAGAACTAAAAGTATACCCACTGGGAATCCGATAAAACCTGTTATTACTACAACTGATATGTATAATCCTACACTAGCAGTAGAGCTTGTTAAACCGCCTATCATTAAAGTATTTATCCAATTAGTAGATGTATTTAGTATAGATGTAGCCAAAATAGGTAAGGAAAATAAAAGTAATGGTTTTGTTTGTGTAAACTCCATTCTAACATTTGATAAAATTTCATAACCTGATATCTTTTTGTAAGAATATATTATCATTGTTAAACAGGTAAGAATATCAGTTAAAAGATAAACATAAATAATGAAAATAAATGATTGATTTGTAATTATAAGAATTACAATGAATGAAAAGAAAAGTGTATTTTTTAATATCTGTTGAATATATACTAATGGTTTAATTTCTTTAAATCCTCTAAATATTGATACAAGAATATTTGTTATATTGTTGATTGGTATTGCAAATGAAAAAACTATTAATGGTAATTTTAATGATGAATTATTAAAAATATTTACAGCGATGTAATCAGAGAAAACAAATAATAAAATTGCAATTAAAAAACTAGTTATCGTAACTAATAGAATAGATGAAGTTATTATATCTGGTATTATCTTGTAATCCTTTTTTCCTTTGTAATAGGCTAAATTTCTTGTAACACCATTTGCTACTCCTAAACCGCCTATTGTTGAAAAAAGATTTAGAAATGATAATGCTAAAGCGTATATTCCAAGATCGTTTTTACCCCAAATTCTTGCTATAAAAATATTTACAGCTAATAGTAAAATTGAAGAAAATACTGATCCAAATAATATAAAACCTGAGCCTTTAACTACTGTATTTATTGAATTATTTACCAAGTTATTATCAATATTTTTTTTCTCCGAGATTTATTTCACTTCTCCATAGATTTAATTTATGGATACATATTATGAAAATATTTTTTTTATCATGTCCCATCCTATTAAGTAAAAGAAATACTTTAATGGATTAAATGTTTTTGCAAATTTAGATTTTTTTTGATAAAAATTTAATTTATTACAAACTTCTTGTGTTTTTTTATTAAAATATCTCTTAAATTTATTATAAAAACAGATGTCAATGTAATTATTGACATTAAATAAAAATAAAAACCTAGACCTAATCCCCAACTACAAGAGATATTTTCATAAGTGTTTTCTCCAGGGATAGATATTTGTAAGTTTTCTTTACCAATTAAACCTCCCACACTAATATCTGAAAATTCAGACATTGCATATGAAAAAACAAAAATTGTAATAATTAAAATAATTAAACCAATAAATGTCGTAACTAATGATATTTTGTTTTTATTTATCTTAGTAAAAAATAAACTTAATACTATCAAAAGACAAGCAATCACAATCATTAATGTTATTATATTTAGTACATTTGTAAATATCTCAGGTAATAAAACTGGTTCGCCAGTTATTAATTCTTGTGTTTTTATAGATTCTACCATTTTTGGAGGTGTTAAAAATAATTTTGTAGAAATGTTAACTTCGGAAGTAATTGAAGATCCATGTAATACCCACCATGGTGATACAAATGATAATATTGCTAAAGAAATTGCTAGTATTTTAAGATAGGATATTGTTTTTTTCTTTATAAAAGAAAGAATACCTGTAATAATTATGAATAAAAAGACGATAATAAATGCTAAAATTGAAATTAATGGTTTTTGAGAGGTTGCAATATTTAAATTTTTATTATTTAAAACATTTATTTTTCTTTGAGCAACTAAATTTCCTTCATGATAAATTTTGGTGTTATAATCACCAGGGGGTATGCTAAAAATTGATTTTCCATTTTTAACTTCTTGGCTTTTTATATCTAAACCGTTTCTATAAATTATAATTTTTGCATTGTTAAGAATATTACCATAACTATCAAATGTATAGATTGTTAGATTGAAGTTTAATGGAAAAATAAAGTCTGTTGATTGATTTTTATTAATTTTTATAGGTTTTTCATAAGTATAAGATTTATAAAAAATTTTGATAGTATAATTTGCTCTATAGATGTCCTTGAATATGTATTTTCCATCTTTTATTTTTTCTGCATTGAATTGTAATGTGTTATTAAAATCTTCACTTGTAATTATGATATCTAAGGTGGCATCTGGTTTAAAACCAAGAGAATCTGTAACGTTTAGTATTAGATTATATACTTTTGATTTATGTGAATAAATTGTGTTATTTGATTTGTTGTTCTGTTCTTGGAATATTGTATAGTTTTCATTAAATATTGATTGATAAATAATGGATTCTTTTTCAACGGCTTTAAATCCTCCATTATCAGTGTTAAAAAACTCTGCATTAAACTCAACAGAATAATTTTTAGGTATTATTTCATCTAGACCAGATTCTGGTTCATATGCGTTTCTACCGATATATATGCTTACTGTTTTTCCATTTATTCTAAAGAACTGGAAACCTTTTAATTTACCTTCAAATGCTTGAATTTCTATACCATTTTTTTCGTTATTACCTGTTAAAGATAAGTTTGGTGAGTTAAAGATAATTGCATGTGCTTTACCAGTTTCCCCTTTATCTATTGATAACCATGCTTGGCTTCCAAGATCACAATCATCTTTTTGAGGTACAACAACTTGTAATTTATTATCTGGGGAGGGATCTAGATCATATGTTAAAATTCTCTCTTTTTCACTAAAAATATGTAAATATTTATACATTTGTCCAAAATTTAACTCTTTTATGTTATTGCTTTTAATATCAAAATTATTTAGTTTTACAAAAGTAAAATCAGTACCTTTTCCCATTGGTATCGGATAATTTATTATTTCATGTCTAACCTGAGTTTTTAGTGTTTTATTGTCAGTTGGATTGTAAAAATAAGTGTATATTACTGAAGTTTGGAAATATCCATCATTGGATTCACTAATAATTTTAAATTTTACCATTAGATTTCCATCAACTAATATCTCTTTAGAGACAAGTTTTTCTGATGTAGAACTCTTAGTCATTTTACCATTTTTTTTAAGCCAATAATCTAGACTAAAAGAAGCCGTTTGATCAAAATTTGTAGATTCTGCCGATTTTGAACCTGTTTTAAGTTTTATAACTTGTTGAGAAGTCTTCTCATTAATAGTAGATCCTTTTTGTGAAACAGCGTAAATCATGAAATCTTCTTGATATATGCCATAATACCAAGATTCTAATGATAAAAACTGCATAGGTTCATAGTTATAATACGAATCTTTCACAGATACATGATCAGGAAATTCAGGAGCGGCTTTTACTTGATCATCATATATAACATAGTATTTTTCTTTTCCATTTGCATCATCAGGTATTAAAAAAACAATATTACATTTTTTGATATGATTTTTATCAATGAATTTTAGATTGTATATCTGAAATTCAATATATTCAACTTCTTCATCATTTATTTGATATATTAATCTCAACGAGTGATATGTTTCATCAATTGCCCAACAAGGATTACTAAAATTTATTTGAAGGTCTATAGGATAATTATTTACTATTTTGCTAGTTGTTGAAATAGGTAGAGTTACTTCTTGTTTATATGACCATGTTTCATTGTCTATATTATAATCTTCTGTACAACTATAAATTGGGCTAAATGCTATTATGATAAATAGTAATATAATTGATAAAATAGTTATCTTGACAAGTTTTTTCCCCATATTATATTGCACTACCTTAACTAAACTTTGTTATTAATATTATATATACTTACTTATTATTATAAAAAGTTTATTTAACAATTACTTCCAAAAAATAATTTTTTTAACAGTTTTAAAAATCAAATTAAATTTTATTTTCGACTAATATTAAATTTTTGATAATTCATTTTTTAATTCTGATATTGCTGCTACTGGTGTTGGATCAATTTTTCTTAATATTGCTAAATAACAGCTTATATAATCTCCAAGATACATCGTATACATCATTTTTGCTAATCTTTTTTTACCTAAAATATGGATATCAATTAAATTAGAAGTAATATCTTCATAGAATTCTTTCATAAAATTAAGTCGTTTTGTTAAATATACTGATTCTTCAGATTCGTCTCTAAACAATATACATGAAAAATATTTAGAGATTTCAGGATTTGATGACCAACCAACAATATCATTATGATTACATTCAGGGACTTCATCATATCTGCAGATTATTTTACTATTTTCATTTAATTGTTGGCACCATCTTCTAGCTATTGGAGTGTAAAATTTCCAGCTATATATCTGTGGTATAGTATTATGGATTTTTTGAGCAATTTTTTTTCCTAAATTTTCCTCTATTGATACTTTTAAGTTGTTTTTATATCTAAATTCTTTAACAACATCTAGAGTTTCTTTTATTTCCGATTCAATAAAATTTTGTATTAAACCAACTTTTTTTAAAGATCTTAAAACAGAAAAAAGAGTATATGCAGTTGCTGCTCTTGGTTGAAAACCTGAAGGTATTTTTATATGAGGGATCTCTCTTTTTTTACAGTATTCTAGTAATTTGCCACCAGATGATATACCGATTATTTTACATTTTTTTTGACATCCATGTTTAAAAGTATGCAAAGTCTCTTCTGTATTTCCTGAGTAGCTTTGTGAAAATAGAAGCGTATTTTTATTAGCCCATTTAGGTAATTCATAGTTTCTTGTAACATATATAGGAATGTCCATTTTATCTATGAATAAACTTTGCAGTATATCCCCAGATATACCTGAAGCGCCCATACCACTTACTATTATGTTATCTATTTTGTATAAATTTTGTAAATCAGTATTATTGATAATTTCTTCTGTTTTAATTATCTGATCAGGAAATTTTTCTAAAGCATCAAGCATACCTGATTTATCTATTTTTTTTATGTTTTCTAAATTATCAAGCATAAATAATCAACCATTTTTTTTTTAAATTATTATTTGCTGTAAAAGAAATTGTATATAAAGATATTTTCATTATTTGTAGAAAATACTTATAAAAAGCTATTTTATCCTTTTTTTTATCATGATTATTACAAAACAAAAAGATTTAAGTTATATTCTTGATAAAATTGATGGTAAAAAAGTATTTATCATAGGTTGTAGTGAATGTGCAACTTTATGTCATACTGGTGGTGAAAAAGAAGTATTGTCTATGAAAAATTTTTTGGAGGAAAAAAATATTAATATCGTAGGTTGGGTAATACTTGAGCCAGCTTGTCATCTTCAAAATGATAAAAGGATTTTAAGAAAACATAAAAGTGAATTAAACAAGGCTGAAAAAGTTCTTGTTTTATCTTGTGGAAATGGAGTTCAAACATTAAGAGAAATTATTGATCATGCTGATATAATCTCAGGTAATGATACATTATTTTTAGGTGAAATAAAAAGATCTAATAAGTTCATAAAAAGTTGTAATATGTGTGGGGATTGTATTCAGATTTTTTTTAATGGTTATTGTCCTGTTAGTCGTTGTCCGAAACAGATGTTAAATGGTCCTTGTGGTGGTTCTGTTAATGGAAAATGTGAGATAAACCAAGATATAGATTGTGTTTGGGATTTAATATATAAAACTCTTAAAGAAAAAAATAAATTATATTTACTAAAAGAAATTAGAGAACCTAAAAAATGGTCAAAATCAAATGAGTGGATTGTAGAGATATAGATATGTTAAATAAAAGCAGATTAGAAAAAGTCTTATCAGATGGAAAATTTGCAGTAACTGCTGAAATTGGTCCTCCTAAGGGTTCTGATTCAAAGAAAATAATTGATAAGGCAAAAATTCTTAATAATTATGCTGATGCTTTTAATGTTACAGATAATCAAACAGCTGTTACTCGTTTATCCTCAATTGCCGCCTCGTGCATTATTCTAAGAGAAGGTCTTGAACCAATAATGCAGATTACATGTAGAGATAGGAACCGTATAGCACTTCAAAGTGATGTTTTAGGTGCGGCTGCCATTGGAGTTAAAAATATGCTTTTTTTAACTGGTGATCATCAATCTTTTGGTAATCATCCTGATGCAAAAGGAGTATATGATCTAGATTCTATTCAACTTATTCAAGTTGTAAAAAATATGAGAGATGAAGGTGTTTTTTTAAGCGGAGATAAAATTATTTCAGGTTGTCCTGAGATTTTTATTGGTGCTGCTGCAAATCCTTTCGCAGATCCATTTGATTTAAGGGTTGATAGATTAGAAAAAAAAATTGATGCAGGTGTAGATTTTATTCAAACTCAGAGTGTTTTCAACTTAGATAAATTTATTAGATGGATGGATGAGATTTGTTCAAGAGGTTTAGATAAGCATGTTCATATAATTGCTGGTGTCACCCCTCTAAAGTCTTTGAAAATGACTGAGCGTATGAAATACCATGTTCCTGGTGTAGATATACCTGAAGATTTATATTTACGAATGAAAAATTCTTTGGATTATAAAAAAGAAGGATACAATATAGCTATTGAGTTAATTAGTGAAATAAAGAATATAAAAGGAGTTCATGGTTTACATATTACAGCTCTTTTTTGGGAAGAGATTATCCCTAGTTTGGTAGAAGAATCTTGTTTATTGAATAGATAATTTTTTTTTTATTTTACTTTTTTTGTTTTTAAGTCATTTTGTCATTTTAACAGATAAACTTTTTATAATGTTACTTGAGAACAGTATACATGATATTATATATCACGTTAAATCGTGTCATATATAAAATTGTATCGATGAAAGGTGAAGGAAATGAAGTATAATAAAAAATTACTTATTATAGCTGTTCTGATAGTAGTCCTTAATATGATTTTAGCAACCCAATATGCTGTAACAACAATTGGTTATGAATATTATATTGTTCATCCTAGTGATGCAAATATAAGATATATTGGATCAGATAATACAACAGGGGGAAGAGTTCTAAGAATGGAAGGACCAAATACAACTGGTTTATTAAAAATAGTATTAGGGAACTGGAGCCCTGGAACAAACAAAATGTACTCAGCGGCATTTGGAATTGTAAATGAAGAAGATGTACCAATAAGTATTACCCATATTAATATATCAACTATGACAGGTAATTCATATATGAACATATGGCTACATGGCAATAGAACCGCAAATGCTAATAGCACATCATCAGACTCAACAAGTGTTTTAATGGTAAACAATGGAACAACAGTAAACGAATCAAGCACAATTGCGTGGACTTTAGGTCCAGGAAATGATGATTCAACAGATATGTGCAGCGATATATCCGACAGAAGCACATATAGTGTTAATACAAGCTGGGATCCAAATGCAAGAGTTAGATATTCAGTTGAAGGTGAAACAGCATATGGAATAGGTGTACATGGTAGAACAATAAATAACGCATCAGATTATGTATGGTTACAAATAGGTATAGCAATTCCAACCAATGTAGACTCATCAGGATTGCATACAGGGTCGATATGGATTCATTATACAGCAGATACACAGTCATAAAAATTATTTATAATTCTTTTTTCTTTTATTTCTAAAATAGTAAACTATCTATATCATTTTTCTATAGCAGATAAATATTAAATTCAGGGGGATTTTCAATTATGGCCAAAAAAAATATGAAAAAAATATTAATAACTGGTGCAGTAGGACAAATAGGTTCTGAATTAACTTTAGCTCTTAGAAAAAAATATGGAAATGATAATGTCATAGCTTGCGGTAGAAAAACAAAACCTAGTAAAAAACTAATAGAATCTGGTCCTTTTGAGTTAAATATAGATATCACGAATAGAAAATCTATAGATAAAATAGTAAAAAAATATGATATAGACACAATCTATAATATGGCTGCAATCCTCTCGGCAGTAGGAGAAGAAAAACCATTGTTATGTTGGAATGTAAATATAAATGGTCTTTACAATATAATTGAGATAGCACATGAGTATGAAATGAATAGAGTTTTTGTACCTAGTTCAATCGCAGTATTTGGGCCAGAAACACCAAAAAATAATACTCCTCAGGAAACGATATTGAAACCGACTACAATGTATGGAGTAACAAAAGTATCTGGTGAACTATTAGGGGATTATTATTTTAAAAAATTTGGAATTGATGTAAGAGGAATAAGATACCCTGGTATAATAAGTAGTGAAACTCTACCAGGTGGTGGAACAACAGATTATGCTGTTGAAATTTTTTATGAAGCAATTAAAAATAAAAGATATACTTGTTTTGTTAAAAAATCAACAAAATTACCAATGATGTATATGCCTGATTGTATAAAAGCAACTATTGATTTAATGCAAGCAGATATATCAAAATTAAAACATCACTGTGATTTTAATGTAGCATCTATGAGTTTTACAGCAGAAGAATTAGCAAATGAAATAAAAAAACATATACCTGAGTTTAAATGTAGTTACAAACCAGATTTTAGACAGGAAATTGCTGATTCTTGGCCTAGCTCGATTGATGATACTGCTGCAAGAAGAGAATGGTCTTGGAAACCATCTTACAATTTATCAAGTATGACCAAGGATATGTTAGAAAAGCTAAGTAAACGTTATGAGGCAAACGAACTATAACAAACATAAAATCTATATATTATCTATTTTAAAATATTATCAAAAGTTTTTTTAGCTTAATTGCGTTCTTTTTTTTGGAGAGTATTATTCATGCAAAGGTCAGAGGAGTTTAGAAATATTATGAATAAAGATTTTGATAAAATAAAAGATTATCTTGGTAATGAAGCAGATTATTTATTAAATTTTAATAATCCTAAAATAAGCAAAGAATCTTTAAATTTACCTGGTCCAAATTTTGTTGATAGAACTTTTACGATAACAGATAGACCAACTAATGTTTTAAGAAATTTGAAATCAATATTTAATCATGGTAGATTATCTGGAACAGGTTATGTTTCTGTTTTACCAGTTGATCAAGGTATAGAACATTCAGCAGCAGCTTCTTTTACACCAAATCCTATATATTTTGATCCTGAAAATATAATAAAACTTGCAATAAAGAGTGGTTGTAATGCTGTTGCTTCAACTCTTGGAGTTCTAGGTTCAGTTTCTAGGAAATATGCTCATAGAATACCTTTTATTGTTAAAATCAATCATAATGAGTTATTATCCTATCCAAATTCTTTTGATCAAATAATGTTTGCAGATGTAGAACAAGCTTGGGATATGGGGGCAGCTGCTATTGGTTGCACTATCTATTTTGGATCTGAAGAGTCTTCTCGTCAGATAATGGAGGTAAGTAAAGCTTTTAAATACGCTCATGAACTTGGAATGGCTACAATTCTTTGGTGTTATCTAAGAAATTCAGCTTTTAATGTAGATGGAAAAAACTATCACGCATCAGCAGACCTAACAGGTCAAGCTAATCATCTAGGTGTAACAATTGAGGCAGATATTGTAAAACAAAAACTTCCAACAATTAATGGTGGTTATATAGCTCTAAATCAGAATAATGTAAAATTTGGTAAGATGGATAATAAAGCGTATTCAGAGATTTGCTCGGATCATCCGATAGATATGACAAGATATCAAATAGCTAATTGTTACATGGGTAGAATTGGTTTAATTAATTCTGGTGGGCCATCTGGTGAAAATGATTTCGCTCAAGCAGTAAAAACAGCAGTTATTAACAAACGAGCCGGTGGAACAGGGTTAATATCTGGTAGAAAAGCTTTCCAAAGACCAATGGAAGAAGGAATTAAACTCTTGAATGCGATTCAAGATGTTTATCGTTGTAAAGAAATTACAATAGCATAATTCCTTTTTTTTTATTAGAAATTTAGGAAAACCAAAATTTATAAATATAAGATCCACAATAATATTATTTAGGCATGCCTAAAAAATTTATGGAGACTAAAAACAACATATGAGACATCAACTATTAGCACATGTAAAATCTGGTAATACGGCAAAAATCATAAAAATTCATGGTGGAATTAATTTTCAAAAAAAATTAAATTGTATGGGGCTTAGAGAAGGAAAAATTATAGAAATTAAATCTAGACAACCATTAATGGGACCTTTGACAATAAAATATGGGAATTCAAGCTTTACCATCGGTAGAGGAATGGCACATAAAATAATAGTAGAAGTACTATGACAAAAAAAATTGTTTTAATGGGTAATCCCAACGTTGGAAAGAGCGTTGTTTTTACAAGACTTACCGGTGCAAATGTTATATCATCAAATTATCCAGGTACAACCGTTGATTTTTCAAAAGGAAAAATGCATTTAGGAGATGAAAAAGTAGAAATCATTGATGCACCAGGTACATACTCACTTGAACCATCAAATAAAACTGAAGAAGTAGCAACAGATATAATGGAAGAAGCAGATATTGTTATCAATATTATTGATGCTACTAATCTTGAAAGAAACCTATATTTAACATTAGAGCTACTAGAAAAAAATATTCCAGTAGTTATTGCTTTAAATCTCTGGGATGAAACAAAACATCTTGGAATTCATATTGATGCAAAAAAATTACAAGAGTTAATTGATGTACCTGTAACTCCAATTACAGCTCTAACAGGTGAAGGGATAAAAGAGCTAGTATCAACGATAAAAAAGGCAAGATCCCCTGATAAGATTAAACCAACTAGTGAAGAAGGAAGATGGATCGAAATAGGGCAGATTATAAAAAAAATTGAAAAAATTGAGAGAAGACATCATAATTGGAAAGATAGATTATCTGATCTAACAATTAAACCATTAACAGGTTTTCCAATTGCAATAGGTATCATTTTTTTTTCATTTTGGATTGTAAGATTGATAGGTGAAAACCTCATAAGTTATATTTTTGATCCAATTTTTATAAACTATTATCAACCATTAATAGAAGAACTTGGAGAAATAATGGGCCCAGGTTGGTTTTATAAATTTTTAATAAGTCAAACATATGGTGAAATTAGCTCAGTAGAATCACTTGGAATGTTAACAACAGGTATTTATGTGCCAGTTGTTATGGTTCTACCATATATTATCGGATTTTATTTTATGTTATCATTGCTAGAAGACACTGGATATCTACCAAGGCTATCAACTCTTTTAGACAATATATTTCACAAAATAGGTATGCATGGATATGGTGTTGTACCAGTTTTTTTAGGTTTGGGATGTAACGTTCCAGGCATGTTATCAATTAGATCATTTGAAACACGTAAACAACGTTTTATTGCAGCAACCTTGCTAAGCATCTCGATTCCTTGTATGGCTCAAACCTCCCTAATCTTTGCAATTTTTTCAAGTAAAAACCTTCAGAGTAGCCTTGAATATCCGCCAATTATTTACATTTTAATGGTTTTTACAACTTTAATTTTTATATATTTCATTACTGGATTTATATTAAATAAGTTCGTAAAAGGTGATAGCCCAGAGATATTTTTAGAAATACCTAGTTATAGAATGCCTCATTTCAAAACAACTCTAAAAAAAACATGGATGCGTATTCGCTGGTTTTTAAAAGATGCATTACCCTGGCTTTTTTTAGGTGTTTTTCTAATTAACATTCTATATACAATTGGATTCATCGATGCTTTGGCAAAAGCATTTAAACCTTTTATGTCAAGTGTTTTTGGTCTTCCAGGTGAAACCTCTGTTGTCCTATTAACAGGTTTTTTAAGAAAAGATCTTGCAGTTGGAACGCTTTTAAGCTTTGAAAGTGGGACTTTTACTGCTATGCAGTTAGTCATAGTTGCAACAATGTTAACTGTTTTTTTCCCATGTGTTGCTACTTTTGCGGTAATGATGAAAGAATTGGGAATTAAAGATATGATAAAATCAGCATTTGTTATGATAGGTGTAGCTTTTATTGTTGGATTTTTATTAAGGGTTATTTTGTTAGGTGTGTGATATATTGAGAAGAAAAACTATTGAGGATTATGTAGAACTCATCTATAATATTCAAAAAGAAAAAATACCTGTTCATACAAATGATATTGCAAATGCTTTAAATATTAGTGCTGCAAGTGTTACTGAGATTTTTCAGAAATTAAAAAATGAGGGGTATCTTAATTATAAAAAATACTCTGGTGTAACTTTGACTGATAAGGGTAAAAGAATAGCTTTACAAACTAAAAGTAAACATAATGCTCTTAAGGATTTTTTATTATTGCTTGGTTTAGATCCAGATATTGCAGAGGTTGATGCTTGTGAAATGGAGCATTTTCTTCACCCTGAAACAATGGATTTAATTAATAAATTTGTTAAAACAATTAAACAATGTGAAATCACTCCTTTTTGGTTGCAAAGATTTAAAAAATATGTTAAAACTGGTGATCTATCTAAATGTCCACAAGAGATTATGAAATTGTGTAATATGTTTTCAGAAGATTAAATAAAATTTTTTTATTTTGTCATTTTGACAAAATGTCAAAATACATTTATATAGCATGAAATTCAAAATATATAATAATAGGATAATCTCTGAAGAATTGATGGTAAGGTTGAAGGGAAGTTTTTCCAGTTGTTTTATAGTTAGCTTTTTAGTTTTAAATTAAAAACTTTTAACGATATTTCGTCACTACATATTTCTTCATTTTCTGCATTGTATGCAACTATTTTTATTGATTTTTCTCCAAAACCTTTTTCATTCCATTTGTAAATATAAGGAGAAGTATCGAAAGTTTCAACAAGTTCATCTTCGATATATAATTTTACTTCACTTATCTCAATATTTTCGATATTTTCAATTTCAGCTTCAATAGTGATATATCCAATTATAAAATTAGATTTAATTGATAATAGTCTAATATCTCTAATATAAAGAGTTTCTTTTTCTGGTTTTGTTATTTTAATAGATGGTAATATATTCTCTTTCTTTGGATCATTTGAATTATTGTCATTATCTGGATTATTGTTATCATTTGAATTATAAAAATCCCCTTTAAATAAAACTGAGTTCGAAGGAGTCCATACAAGTATTACTTTCCCAATACAGTCTTTTACATAATCTCCTGCTGAAATTTCTCCAGTGGGTAATGTGCATTGACTGTCTCTTTTATCTACATTGCTCCATGATAAACCTTCTGGAGCTAGTGTTACCATAACTGAGTCAGAGTCTTTACCCCATCCTATGGCTGGTGTTGATTCAGGGATTTCAAAAGATAGATTGTTATTACTACCGAAACCCAATTTATTTGCTGCAGATTTAAGGTTTGGTAAAGCATTTGCTGTAACTATAAAAAATATTAATAAAACAAGTAAACCTAATGTAATAGATGCTTTTCTTGACATTTATTTTTCCTCGTTTTCTCTTTAAATAGACATATTTTTATTTTTTATATTAAATAATTTATTTTATGTTATATATATAATTTATGTAATGTTTATATCCCAATTTAATTATTTTTGATTAATTTTTTATAATATTTTTTTCCAAAATTAATTTAAACTATTATATGATAATAATATTAAGAATTGGTGAGGAATACAATAAATAATTTTATTTTTTAATAAGGGGAGACAAGTTATGGAAAAAAATGTTGGTAAAAAAACAAAAGAATATTTATCTACAGGTATCCCAGGTTTTGATAAACTTTTTAAAAATGGGATACCAAAAGGTTCACCTATAGTAATTGCAGGTGGAGCAGGTTCAGGTAAAACTATTTTCAGTCTACAAATATTGGCCCATCATGCTGCTAAGGGTAAAAAATGTTTATATATGAGCTTCGAAGAATCTGAAAAAAGATTAATTGAGCATATGCGAGATTTTGGTTGGAACCCTGATAAGTTAATTAAAACAGGAAATTTAAAAATTAAAAGGTTTCTAACAAGTGAAATTTATTATTACGACAAAGATAAATCAATTGGTGGAGATATTCAAGCAATGATGACCAAAGAGGTTGATCCTTTGTTAATGGAGTTAGAACCACTTGCAGTTACTGCATCTGATGGTTTTAAACCAGATTTTATTGTAATAGATTCTCTTACAGCAATTTCTTCGACTTTTGGAGGAAAACTTCAATCTTATAGGTTTTATATTGAAAGATTATTCAGGTTTTTTGAAAAAATAGGTAGTACAAATTTTTTAATAACTGAAACAAAACAAATACCCGAAGTTTTTTCACCAACTGGTGTTGAAGAGTTTTTAGCAGATGGAGTTATTGTATTTTATAATATTAGAAAACAAAATGTTAGAGAAACTGCAATTGAAGTTTTGAAAATGCGTGGAGAAAAACATGAGAAGAAAATCGTTGCAACACAAATAACTGATAAAGGCATCGAAGTTTATCCTGATCAAGAAGTATTTGGTAATATGTAATTTTTATTAAAAGTATTCAGGAAATTTTATATAATAACTACAATATCATGTTTGTGAAATTAATGGAAGATAGATTTCTGAATAGTAATGAAAATTATGAATCAAATGATGATTATTTTGATATTCATAAACTAGAAAATGATTTTTTTTACAATGAAAAAGTTGATAATTTTCTATCAGAAAAAGTAGGGAAATATTCAAATGGTGGAGTTATATTTTTAGAGTTTCCATCTGAAAAATATTTTGATATGATTATTGCTACTTTAAAATATCTTACAAATAACGGTTATCAAGGAATTTATGTTAGTTTTCAAAGACCATATAATAATATTTTAATGCAATTTGAGAAAAATAATATTAATATTACAAAATTATCTATTGTTGATTGTGCCTCAGTATTAAATAATGAACCTGTTAGTGAAAATGATAGATTTATAAATATTTCAAAACCTTTTGATATTGATAATTTAGTTGATAGTATTTCTTTATCTCTAACGAAAGCTGATAATATTAATCGTTTTATTATTGTTGATTCAATAACTACTTTATCTTTATTTAAATCAGAGTTTGAAACAAAAAAATTTTCTGAATTACTGATAGATAATATTCAAAGAGACAATATCGGAAATACTATTATTATATTTAATGTTGCAATAGAATTGTCAAAAAAACAATATATTAGGGATATCTCTATTCATGCAGATGAAAAAATTAATTTACTTGATTATATGAAAAAATCTAATTAAAAAACATTTTTTGCTTTTAATAATTTGTTTTTCTAGAAAAAATTTTATACATAAAATATGTTTTTATTAAATGAAATTGTTAATAAAAAATGTTATAAAAAAATTATTGAATATAAAAATAGGATACTGATTGAGGAGATTATTTAGTGATATAATGTTAAACAAGGATAAACTAGCAAGTGATCTTGAGATTTTACCAGATGGTATGGTTATAATGCTTGAGACTAGTCCTGATAAAACCTATGAAGATAGTATTGCACTATTGGATTTTTTTATTGAGAGGAAGGATTTGGGAATAATCATATCTGCTAGTAGACCATATATGAATCTTATAAGAATTTATGAACAAAATAATATATCCTTAAAAAAAATATTTATCCTTGATCTTGTTTCGAAAAGTCAAAAATCTGAAAAAGAAGCAGATAATGTTAGATATATTGAAAATGTTTCTTCTCTTACAAAAATATCTTTAGCTTTAAATGATTGTATAGAACAATTTGAGGGGAAAAAATTTGTGTTTATTGATTCTCTAACAACAATGCTTATTCATAATGATTCTTATGTTTTTGCACGTTTTATTCATAGCATTCTTACAAAGTTACGTATCCATGAAATCGACTGTATAATAATTTCATTTGAGACTAATAAAGCTGATGATATAAAAGCTGAGATAATGCAACTTTGTGATAAAGTAATTAAAATCTAGTTTCTTGGTTTTATAGTAATTATTACATTATTATTATCCGTATTAGTATCTTTTGGAGTTGAATTTAATAATTCTGCTTGGTTATAAATACTATCAAAAAGGAGGATTATTGCTTCATTTATTGCTTCTTTGAATTCTTGCCAGTTTGCTACCTCTCTTACCCAGCCTGGGCCTTTTGGTGGATTTCCACCTGACCAAGTATAGTTACCAGGCCATACAATTTCCTCTTTTAACCATTCCACTTCAGGTCCATCTCCAACAGCAATTGAGTTTAATTCATCTGTTCCTTCTTCCATTGGAATAGTTACATTAATTATATATTCGGCTGCTTCTTCTGTGTTTATTTTAAAATTTGTAACTGCACCAGCTGAGGAACTACAACTACCATCTTTTATATATGGGTCTGCATCGTTAATAATACATTTGCATGTTGGTTTTCCATCAGTTACAAGAATTATTGCTTGCCTATCAAATTTACCACCACTGTCTGAATTATTAAAAGAATTCTTCAGTGTATCACCAATTAACTGTAATCCACATGACATTGGAGTCCATCCACCTAGTTGATTTATATTTAAAATTTTATTAGATACCTTTATGTAATTAGTATCTGTAATCACTATTGGTTCTACTTCTACTCTAGCTCTATTTTGTGCAAATTGTATAACTGATAATTCAATGTCACCTGTGTGAGGAACACTATCATTAACAGCATTTGAAAGACCTACTCTAAAATAACCCCAATCTGGCCCTGGTTGATTTCCCCCTGGCCCACTAATACTGCCTGATCCATCCATAGCAATACCTATCTGGGTTGGTTTTATTTTTCCTATTGCTGTTACTTTTACTTTTATTTTTAGATTAAAACTCTGTCCAATTTTAAGAGTATCTATTGTCCAGATTCCTGTTTTATTATTATATTTTGCACCAGTATTTGTTGTATTTTGAATATGTTTTAAACCCTCTGGTATCGGATAATATATTTCTATGTTTTGAGCAGTAATATCTCCTTTATAGTGTGATGCAGTTAAGGTAATGTTTACAAAAGAATTGATTTTTGGATTATTATTATCTACTTTAATTTCAAGACCAATATCGCTCTGTGGATAAATGTTTAGTACTCCATCCATAACAATTTTATTTTTTTGCACGTCAACAACCATTACCTCTGCTTTTGAGTTAGAAAAATCATATACAAAAGGATATTCAACTTTCTCACCAATATCCCATTTATTATTACTATTAGAGTCAATTTTGATATTATCCTTAACCAGTATTTTATCTTCAGCACCAGCAATCTTTACGGTAATTTCTGTATTAAAACCCAGTCTTTCTCCACCCCTATGTTCAAAAATTATATTACTACCTTCAACTGTTGCAATAATTGTTGGATTTGACTCTTCTACATAAACTTCTTTATTTAATACATTATAAGATATAATTGTAATAACAGTTACAGCTACAGCAAGAAGTAATATAGTCCCTAGAACCTCTGAAACTGATTTTTTCTCCTTAATAAACTTACTTTTTTTCATATTTTTGCATCGCTTAATATAAAATAATATATTTTTTTGTAGGATTATTTTGTATTTTCAACCCATCCGGGGGCAACTTGAGCACCAATGTTTATAATATCCATATAAACATTAATTGTTAATGGATTTAAAATTGTAGATCCGGTGAATAGTATAATGACCTTATCATCCTTTTTTTGAATAGTGTAATTTGTATCTGGGCCGTTATAATTTAGACCTGATTTAATTAAAGTTTTATCTAAAAAGTTATACCATGCATTACTATATTTAGTTATAATTGTAAAATTTGTTGCACCTTCAATGTTTGGTTTATATTCAGTGTCAATATATTCAGTTTGAATAGGGTATGTTCCAAATCCTGATATAGAGCTTTTTTCACCAATTGTTGAAATATTTATTAAATCATAATAAATACTTACATTTTTTTGTTTATCAATTTGTATTGGTGGTTTTATTGTAACAATATTTTTTCCTTCTTGATCTAAGATAACTGATCCTGCTTCATGGATATAGTTTTGTCTAACGTAATATGCGTTATGAGCTTGATATTTAATTGAACCAAGAGAATATGTAAAAGTATCTGTATTGTTTTTAATTGATATAGTAACATCTTTTTCAACGATATTTAGAGAACCAAATGCTCTTACAGATAAGAAATAAGTATGCTCCCTACTTCCCAGCGTAATAGATGTTGATATAGGTATAGTTTCTTGTTTTGTTGAAGAATGAGTGTCTATTGCATATTTTAATTGAGCAAATTGTTCTGCTACTTTATTCATATGTTCTGCTTCTTTTTCTTTCATCATCTTAGGAACATAAGTAATTTGAAATACAGATAAAACAGTAACAATTAGTCCAATTATTAAAAATGCAGAAACAATACCTACCACAGCATTATTTTGAAAAGATAATTTTTTCATATATTTTTTATTTTTTTTATGCATTTAATCAAATCCCCTCTTGAACAATATTATTCATTATAACCGAGTTACTTACAATATCCGTGATGATCACTCTAACTTTAGAATCGGGTGATATTCCAGGGTATACAAATTTTTCACCGATGTCCCAATACCCATCTGTTTTAAATTCGTTGGCTAAATGATCTTTAATAGTCATTTCATTTCTAAAACCATCAATTAATATAACTACGTTAGTATCAAGACTTAATCTTTCTCCCCCTCGATGTTCAATTATGATATCGCCCTGATCAACCATCCCAACAAGATCAACAGAGGGCGTGGAAGGATCAAATGGATAACTTAGAACTATAACACTTAACAGAGAAAAAAGAGAAATTGCAATACCTAAAAGTAATTGAGTTCCGAGTATTTCACTAACAGCTTTTTTGTTTTTTATCAACTTCATATTTATTTCTCACAAATTATCTAATTCAAAACATTAATTTAAATATTATGAATGAAACAATTGCTAAAACGCAACCATATCTAACTCCTGAAGATAACTTAGCATCCATCATATAACCAGCAAGAACACCTGAACCTATACTTTGAACATAAATAAATGAAAATAAAGAATATTTAAAGTAAACAGGATTAACTCTATTAATGTTTATAGATCCTACAGATTGTCTTAATTGATCTGCTTGAAGTTCAAAGAATGACTGAAATATTGTTCTATCCAGTATAATAACTATTGCAAGGAAAATAAAAAAACACATTAAAATAACAGACATATAAACACTCATATTTGCTTTTCTATGGTTATCTATTTGATTTACTTGATGAACCTCTTTTGCAGCTGAATTGAAAATTTTTGAAGTATCACCACCCATTAAAATACCTTCATTAATTGTAATAACTACTCGTTGGATAACTGCAGATTTCATTCTATTAGCAAAATCAGAAAAAACATCCTTTAAAGATATATTCCAAGATAACTGAGCTTTCATTCTACTTATTTCCGGTGTTAATTTTCCAAAATGACCTTTGTTTGCTTCAGTTATTGCATCAAAAGTAGTCATACCTGAAGATAGAGAATCCTTTATCTCAATAAGAAACTCAGGTAATCTTTCTTGAACCATTTTTTCTTGAACTGACTTATAATGTATATAAAAACCAATTGGTCCAAGAATTATGATTATATCAAGGAATATTATATCATAAATAAGATATCTACCAGAGTAAATTAAATCAACTGTACCTAAGAAATATACAATAATTGAGAATATAATAGCGAATATTATTGACAAAATTAAAACAAATATTGATTTTTTTTGTTCTTTATAAAAATGTTTAAAGCCAAATTGTTCTTCTTTTATAAATTTTCCAACTCTTTTGGCTGTTGCCGAGTTTATTATTGCATAGAATCCAAGATAAACAAATGGAAGTATTAAAAATGAAAAAAGCAGTAGTATTGTGATTGAAATTTCCATAGAGCCTCCAAAGAAACCCATCGTTGTCATAATTATTACCAAAAAAACTGGAAAAGCAATAACAGATATTACAAATGTTTCGGCAATTACAGATAAAAAATCAAGATTTTTCTTTCTTTCAATTAATTCATCTTCAAGATATTTTTTTGATATGTTAACAAGATAGGAGTGTAAATCACTACCTGACTGGATTGTTCCAATAATTCCTTGTAAAAACGAATCATATTTTTTTGAAGGAGAAAGTTCAATTGCATTTTTTAATGCAGTTATATTATCTATGCCCATTATTACAATTTCTTTAGTTATTCTATTTGCTTCTCTTTGTATCTCTCCATAAACTTTTACTTTTGAAAGAGTTTGAAATATCTCTTTTGGTGAAACACCTGCTTCAGCCATTGAACTAATAAAATTAATTGCATATGGTAAAAAACGATCTATGTTGTTTGCTCTAGCATTAATAAGATATTTTGGTAAATAAATATATGTTAATGCAACGGCTAGAAGTATTATTAATGGGAAAATTAACAAGAAAAATAATGTAATATCATTTGGAATTAAAAGATATAATACTAGGAAAGGAATATATGTAAAAAAGAAAGCAAGTATTGAGTTCATAAGAGCCATCGAGTTATATTCTTCATATTCCATTTCGATGTTTGCTTTTACTAGTCTTATTTTTTTTTCAAAATCTACTTCTCTTATCTTTTTTGTAAAAATTTTTTTGAATAATTTTAAACAGAATCTTGAATAATTTGTCGACTTCATTTTGAATCCTCAATCTTTAATAATACCGATTCAGGATCTTTGTTATACTCTGTTACAATATTTCCTACTTCCACAATGGATCTCATGTTATTTTCAATCATCCAATTTAAGATTTTTTTTCTATTATTAAGCTCTTCATTAAGTTGATTATCATCCCACATATTTTGTAATTTAATTTTATTAAGTATTCTACTACCGCTTGTCTTTTCGAATTTATCTTCAATTTCTGAAACCCAATAAAATGGTGAAAGGGTTACCAATCTGTTTGTCTCAGGGTCTAATTTTATAATCTCAGTTACATTAGTTATTCTTCTAACAGGTAAACCTTTTATTGTTAGGCTATTTAGAAAAACAACTAGATCTAATGATGTTAATAGTGATCTTGGAAGGTTAATTGGTGGGCTTTCAAGTCTTTGTATAAGTGAATGCATATCACTTGCATGAACAGTTGAATAAGATAAATGACCTGTTGTCATTGCTTGAAATAATGAATATGCTTCAACTCCTCTTACTTCTCCTACAATAATTGCTTTTGGTCTTTGACGTAAAGCTACACGAATTAGGTCAAACATATCAATATCTTTGCCTGTTTTACTTTTTTCAGATGAAGAAAAACCAGTTCGAGTTGTACCTGCTATCCAGTTTTCATGTGGTAGGTTAATTTCTCTAGTGTCTTCAACTGTTACAATTTTATACTCATTTGGTAAGAATAAAGATAAGGCATTTAACATAGTTGTTTTGCCTGATGCTGTTCCACCACAGAATAAAACTGATACTCCTTTTTCTATTGCTAGCCAGAAATAAGATGCCATGTCTATAGACATTGTATTGTTTTGGATTAAGTCAATTGGTGTTAGCGGGTCTTCACGGAAACGTCTTATAGTAAAAGTTGATTTTTTTGTTATTGTTTTTGCAAGTGTTGTTTGAAGTCTACTTCCATCTTCTAGTTTTCCGTCTACAACTGGTTCATATACAGATATTTGTTTTCCGCACATCTGAGATAGTTTTACAACAAAAGAATTTAATTCTTCAGAAGTCTCATAAATAACATTGGATCTTATATTCTCATATGTTTTATGATAAACAAAAATAGGTATTTTATCTCCATCACATGAGATATCTTCGATATCTTCATCTTGCATTAATATATCGATTTTTCCGTAACCGATGAATTCTCTTATAATATAATAATAAATTTTGTTTTTTGTTTCTTCTGTTATTTCAATGTTATTTTCTTGGATAAGAAAATCTAGTGCCTGTATTAAATAATCTATTTTTTGGTTTTTTTCAGAGGTATATACATCAATTTCAGTTCTAACTCTAAAAAGCCTGATTAATTTATCTTTTATTCCATTTTCATCTTCGGTAAGCTCTGGTTCAATAACTTCGTATTTATACATTTTTGTTTTTTCATCGAATAATATCCATCTTGAGCCAAGTCCTTTCCATCCAAAACCAGTTTTTTCTTGAACGCCTGTTAAAGTGTCTTCTTCTTGAATTTCTTTTTTTTCTTCTTCTTGCAAAAATTGTTGATTTTCATCGATTTGCAGATTTTCATTTTCACTTTGTTTTAGGTCTTCTGATTCATTTTTATCTTCATTATTGGATTCTTCTTTATTTTCCAATGGTTCAATATTTTTTTTAATATCTCCCTGTCTTTCATCCTCATTTTTTTCTTCTTCATTTTCAGAAATATTTTCCATATCGTTTTTATCGTCGGGAGTATTATTTTCTTCATCCTCTTTTTCTAGTTTATCTTCTTCTAAATCATATTTTGTATCAATTTTCTTTTTTTCTTCTTGATCTTGTATTACTTTATCTATTTCATCTATGATCTCTGTATCATCTTTTGATTCTTCTGAAAAATCTTCATTTTCTTTATTTCCAATACTATCATTATTTTCAAAATCATTAGTATTATCAAAATTAAAAAAATCTTTTTCAGTATCTTTTTCCTTTTTTTTCTTTCTAAACCAGAATTGGTTCACAAAATCCTCTCCACCTTCAATTATTTCTTATACTTAATATACCATTATGTTAACTTTTTTACTTATTCTCCCCAACCTTTTTTTAAACCTAACTAAATGTAAACATTTTTTTATCTATATAATTTTCGAATTAATTAAAGTCATATTATCTTATAAAACAAAGTTAAAAACATATCCCAATATTAATATTTGTGGAACGGTTATTATTGGTAACCATAATGCGGCTTTTCTTCCTATATTATGCCATATTAAGCCTATTTCAGTGTAATCTGTTGCAACACCTGCCATTAGAAATGTAAAACTGTTACCAAAGGCTTTAGTTTGGTTATAAATTTCAAAGGCTAATGGGGAACTGCCCTCTGAGCATACTTCAATTATTGTTGCGAAAAATAATGTAACTAATAATCCTAATATTGATGGCCCCATGTATGTCATAAATAAATCATGATAATTTTGTGCTATGACTCTTGCTGCAGATGCCATTAGCATACCGATTATTAACCACCATAGTATCATTTTTGTAAGAGACCAAGAACCTTTAATTGTCCCTAATATAGCATTTTTAATATTTTTACTGGTAAATTCAAATTTCTCCCATCTTTTTTTAATATCTTTTCTTATTGAGTAATTTGTTAAAACAGGATGATCTATACCATGTTGACATTTATCACATTCTACAAGATCTTTTTTTTCTAATTTTTGATATATCAATCCTGTGATTAATGCAATTGTTATAGCAGATATTATAATATATAAAGCTTTTAGACCGAAGAATCCAAATAAAAGAATTGTTATAGGTAGGTTTGCCCATGGTGATGCGAGCAGGAATGCTATGACTGCTGATGTGCTTGCCCCTTTTTTATATAATTCTATTGCTATCGCAAGAATTCCATGCGAGCATGCACTCATAAAAAAACCAAAGATAATTGAATAAATAATCGTTCTTTTTTGATGTCTTGATAGATATTTTTCAATGTATTCTCTTGGGATAAAATACTCAATTAATCCACCTATTAGAAAACCAATTAATATAGCCCACCATATAAGTTTTAAATAGTCGATAAATGCATAAAAAAAATCATCTGTTATTGTATTGTAATAACTTATTGCAAGTAATATTATTGTTATAATTATTACTAAAAATAATTTTTGTTTATACCATGGAGTTTTTTTTTTAATACTGCAGCTTGGGCAATATTGTTCTTTTTTTGTTATATGTTGTTTTGTTTCATATTTTTTTATACATTGTTCACTACAGAAATAATGTCCATATGCTTTTATTGTCCCGTTCATTCCACATATTGGATCTTTTTTATCCATTATTTACATCCAATTTTTTTTTATTATTTCAATATTTTTCCTGTTTCCATATACCATAGATAAAGGTCTAATTCTGCAAGTGTTAAATCTGTGTTTTCTGCTATTTCTTTTAATTTTTTTTCTGTTTCGAGATATATTTTTTTACTTATTGTTTTTGGTTTTTTTATTATTTTGTGTCTTACTAACAAATCTATAATATGAAAATCAATTATTGCATAATCATCAAAACCTATGTTTCTTAAAAAATGACTTGATTCTTTATATCCAAGTCCTTTTACGTTTTTTACTAACCATTCTCTTAAATCTTCTTTATTTAATTTTGATGTAATGTTTATTAAGGAATCTTTACATTTTTTTGATTCTGATATATATTTTGCTCTTGCATTAGGATATCTATGACCTAGTTTTTTTAATTGTTCTGAAAGTTTTTCCTGGTTTAAATCACAGAATTTTTCACCTATCTTATTTTGAATTTTTATTGTTTTTTCTGCGTTAAAGTTTGCTGTTAGTATACAAAAACATAGTTCAGAATATAACTCATTAGAAGAATTTTTATCAATATCTTTAAATTCTGATATTCTTTTATTAATTTTATCTTTTATTGGTCCTTTTTGTAGTTTTTTTATTTGAGTTAGTAGTTTTTCCATTTTTCTTCAACTTTTTTTATTTATGTATTATTAAATGCTATAAAAATAGGAGGGATGGAAGAGGGATGCAAACCAAGTAGGTTTGCTTAAAAAAATATGGGTGGTGAGGAGAGGATAAGACGGGATTGAAAAATACCTACTTGCCTTTATGCATCCCTGCTACTCTAATTTAACCTATACTTATTATGAAGTAAATCACCCCAAACATCAAATTAACAATTGTTAATGAGTATTTAAATTTTTCGTTATTACCAATACTTAAAATAATGTTATCTAAATGGGTAACAGAAGTTAGCCAAATAATAATACTTTAATTCTACAACCAAATAATAAATTGATATGAATAAAACAATTATTAAAAATATATTATTTATTTTGATCCCAATAATAATTATAATTAGTGCAGGAATAACTCTAGTAAATCTAGAGATAATTACAACAGAACCAAAAAATATTGAAACAAATACGATTAACACTACACTAATAATTAATTATGGAAACAACGATAGTTATACATATAATGTAAAAATTGCAAACGCAACAGTATATACACAGCTAATGGAAGCATCAAATGAATATAATTTTACAGTAAGCGCAGAATACTATAAGGAATATCAAAGTCATTTTATTACATCCATAAAAAATGTAGGTAAAGAAGATGATAAAAAATATTGGCTGTATTATATAAATGGAGAATATGGGCAAGTAAGTGCTGACATACAATTTTTACATAATGAAGATGTTATTGAATGGAAATATCAATAATAAAAAGATTTATTAAAATTATTTTAATTACAAACGAATGAGGAAAAAAAAATGATAGAGAAAATTAAAAGTAATAAATTAAATTTGTTTACCGCATTTATTTTAATAACTTTTGGTGTAATAGGAAGGTTAAGCTTATCAGAATTACTGCCGAGTTCACCTTCGTTATACATAACGCTTAATGGGATAACTCAACCAATGTTTATGATGGACCTATTTTTCTTTGTTGCGTTGATTTTGATTCTCAGTGCATTATTGATAAAAAGTTATTATGTAATTTTTATACCATTAACTATCATGCTGATAACAGATATAATACTTGGTAATAATATCATATTTGTCTTTACATGGTCAGGATTTGCAATGATTTGTTTTATTGGTCATTTACTTAAAGTTAAAAATAAATTCACAATTCAAAAAACTCCATTAATAATTGGTGCTGGAATTGGAAGTGTAATTTTATATGATCTATGGACTAATTTCGGAGTTTGGTTAATTCAATATCCACATAATATATCTGGTTTAAGCTTATGCTATACTATAGCAATACCATTTACACTTTGGCATTTACTATCCACAACTATTTCAATAACTATGATTATATTACCAATAGCTTATATTAAAGATAATAAAATAACTAAAAAAAATATCTTTAAAAAGCCAGTAAAATTCCCTGTAAACTAAATCAATTAATTTACAATTTTTTCTTTTTTTCTTTATAATCAATCCTAATTTTTTTCTTACTGACCGGCACTAATTTTTTTAATTGTAATGTCATATTTTCCTTTGGTTTATACTCATTTATTGCTTTATTAGGTATTTTACCATTTACTTCATAAATATAAAAACCTTCTTCTCCGTCAATAGAGGTTATGTATTGATTTTTACCAATATTTTTTGTTTTAATTCCTGGAAGTTGTTTTAATATATCAAAAAGAGTAGTATTTTTTCCTATTTCTATCTTTGATTCATCAATAAATGGTTCAAAGGCTTTTTCTAAGTGGTTTATATTTGCAGAGAAAAGATGTACATTTCCGATTATTCTTCTTTTTATTAAACCTGCTTTTTCAAGGATTTTTATATGTCTTGAAATAACAGGTTTTGATATATTTAATTCTCTTGATAGTTGAGAAAGATGAATTTCTTCTCGAGTAATTTTTTTTATAATTTTTAATCTAGTTTCACTACTCAGTGCATAAAAAATATTATTGTTGCTCATTTTGATAACACTCGTTATTAATTTTGGTATTATTATATTTTTTCAATTTATTTTATATAATAAAACTCCTCATTATACACTAAAATATAAACCAAAAATATAAATCATCAACGGAATAGAAACAAGAGAAATAACAAAACTTCCAACTAAGAATTGATTAACTATAGATCTATTACCTCCTGCTCTTTCAACAACAAGTGGAACAGCAGTTACAGGTGGAACAGCTGCTTGTAAAAGTAATATCAAAGCCACAGGATAAGATAATATATCTTTTAAAAAAAATAAAATAATAATCATCAAAATAGGAAAAACAAAATTTTTAACAAGAACAAATTTCATAATCTCAAATAACTCTATTTCACCAGTTTTCTTATAATCATTATAAACATTACCACCAAGAATAAGCATCAATAAAGGAATAGTCATACCACCAAGCAAAACCAAAATAGAAATTACGACTTCAGGAACATATGATTTAAAACCAAACTGATTAATAAATATTGCAATAACAGTTGCGATCAAAACAGGATGAATAATCTTCCTCCAATTAATACTTATTTTTTCTTCAGATTTGAAAAAAAACTGATATGTACTAAAGAAAAAAGCAGCATAAAAAATAGTAAAAAGAAATAAAAGTGAAACATATGGTGAATCACTGCCATACATACCAGCAAGAACAGCTAAAGGGAAAAAAATTCCATTTTGATAAAAAAGACTAATTGCAAACTCTTTTCTGTTTTCTTTTTTTGAAAAAAACATAAAAACAAAGGTTAAACCTGCTGCGATAACTGTAAAAAAACACCACCATAAAGGCATTTGCCACCATTCCGGATATAAATTAGGATCAAAATCTTGAATAATATTGATAAAAACCAAACTTGGCAGAGCAATATCAAGGGCTAATGGTGAAAGATTGCTGAGAAGTTCTGCAGGAATAATTTTTCTTTTTATAATTAAGAAACCTATTACTCCAATACCTAGTAATACTGCGACGGATTCAAAAGTAGTTATAAACAAGTCCATTTTATTTCTGAATATAATTGATAGTTTTTACAATTAACTAATTTGGCAAGATATAAATGTAAGAAAATATATTTCCTTTTTACAATTGTTAATAATTGGGGGAATTATTGAAAAATGGCAGAGGCTATCAATATATTGGACATAATGATAAAAGATCACTGTAAAATTGACAAATTAATAGATAAATTAGATGATATATCAAAACAAGATGATTATGAGGAATTTATTAAAGCTTTTAATAAATTTGAATGGGAACTAGAAAAACATATATTTACAGAAGAAAAAGCGATATTTACATCTTATACGCCAGAAGATGTTAATTATGGTTATAAAATGCTACCTGAGCTTACAAAACAACATAATTTTATTGTAAATAAATTAAACAACTGGCGACATGATATAAAAAAAAGAAATATTATTTCTGATATAAACGAAATGAAAGAATTTCTTATTAAACATCGAAAATATGAAGAAAAAGAAGTATATCCAAAACTTGATCAAGGGCTTTCTACAGATGAAAAAAGACATATTATTGCAAAAATAAATGAGATAATTTAATTTGGTGAAATAAATATGATGAAAAAATATCAATGTGAAAATTGTGGAAAAACTATTGAAACAGATTCTGAAAAAGTTCCAGATTGCTGTGGAAAAAAAATGGAAGAACTAACATTAGATGTCTGTACTCAACCTGCTCATCCAGAGCATGCTAGACCTATGGAAGACGAAGAGCCCTGTGATGAAGGAAGAGCTGGATAAAATAATATAATATGGAGGTATAATAAAATGGAAGAAGATTGTATAGTTTGTTTCTGCTGTGGAGAAGAACATGGCCTCGGAGATATTCATGAAGTTGAAATAAAAGGTGAAACAAAAAAAATCTGTAAAGGCTGTGCAACAGCAATAAAAGGATTGATATAGAAAAAAAATTTTTTTTAATTAATTATTTTTTTCTCTTTCTTCTTTAATTGGTCTACGTTCTGGTATAGGTTTTGCTTGTTTTTCCCCATCTTTTATTTCTTGAGATACATATAATGCACAGTAACATGATCCATATTCTTTTATGTCGAGATCCCTGTAGATGCAGGGGCATATAATATCTTTATCATCTTCTCTATTTCCTGATGCTATTCTGCATGGACATGCCCAGTAACCGTATCTATCTTGATTTATTAATAGGCCTTTTATTAATTCTTTTGTGAATTCTTTATCTGGATTTAAATGATGGCCATGTGATTCTGCGTAGTTGTCAAGTCTTTTACAGATTTTTTCAATTTTTTCATTTGAGATTTTTTTCATTTACTTATAGCCTCCTTTATTTCCTCTTCTTTGAATCCAACTATGCATTTTTCATCGTTAAATACTATTGTTGGAAAACTGCATCTTGGATTATGTTTTTTGATTTCATTGATTGCTTCTTCTTTTTCTTCGCCTTTTAATTCATCAACAAATACGTAGTTATATTCCACTCCAATATCTTTTAACAATTTTTTTGTTTTTTTACACCAGACACATGTACTTAATGCATAAAGCATTATTTTTCCCTTTTTTTCGCCTTCTACGTGTTCAATTTTCATATATTATTACCTATCCTTTAATGTATTTATTTATATATATAAATTCATCTATTTTTTTTCTATCTGGTCGTTTTTTTTCAGCTTCTTTTTGTTTATCAGATAGTTTTTCATCAATTTTATCTGAATGCTTTCCTACTATTATCAGAGCAACAACTTCAAAATCCTTTGGAATTGAAAGAATTTCACGGGTTTTTTTAGGGCTATAACCGGCAATGGGGTGAGCAACAAAACCTAACTCAGTAGCTCTAAGTATGATATTTTGAGTAGCAAGACCAATATCAAAATGATAGTACACTCTATCATATATGACGCAGTCATCATCTTTTTTACCAATAACTACAATTATCATGGATGCTTTTTTTGCCCATTCATTTCCCTGACTTAGTGCATTATGCATATTTTCTAAGATTTTTTTATCATAAATAAATATGTATTTCCATGGTTGATTGTTAAAACAAGAAGCAGATAGTTGAGCACATTCTGCAAGATCATATACAAGTTCTTTTGTTATTACAACAGTTTCAAATGAACGATAGGCTCTTCTTTTTTTAATTGCTTTTTTTACATCCATTTTTTCACATATAATAATTTTTTTAACTTAATAATCCTTGAATTATCAAGTCAGTTCCATCATCTTCTGAAAGTCCTCTAGCCATTAACGTCTGCAGTTGTTTTGAATCAACACTTCCAAGACTTGCTTCATGTGTTATATGAGCTTTTGGATTATTTACTTCAACTATTGGAACTGCAGATACAACTCCATTGTCTTTTACTATTTCTTTACAATCAACATGGCCTCGGGCATATGAGCCTGAAGCTGTAAGTTTACTGTATATCTCTGCTTTTGTATTATCTATTGCAGCTACTCTACTAGTCAAAACACCCCTTGAATATTCTCCATTAAGATGTCCTGTCTCTTTTATTTTAATTATATCATCAGCTTTACCATTAATCCTTGCCATCATTTCAAGTATGCTTTTTTTGCCGCATTCAACTTCATAATCAATATCAATTAAACCTACTCGGCCTTTTAAAAGTTCAAACTCTGTTTTAAAAATTGCTTTTTCTAATAGTTTAATTTTTGCTTTTGGAATAACTTTCACACCACCTTTATCACCATGGATATGTCTTTCAAAATAACTATAGCTTGCATTTTTACCTATTAAGATTTTAGCATCCATTATATGTCTAACATTTTCTGCATTTGGAAAAGTACAATGAGCTATTACATCTATTTTCGAGTCTTCTTGAATTTCTATGTTCATAATTATTTTCTGTATACCTTTTTTTGGTATCATTCCAAAACACATTTGCACTGGTTTTTTGATTTTTGTTCCTTTCTTTAGAACTAAATTAATTTCAATTCCATCTTTTACCTCTTTAGTTTTTATATAGAGCCCTGGTAAAAGATGTGAACCAATTACTTTATGATGATGTATAAAAAGATGCGCAATATTAGATCCAGAAAGGGTATTATGATCAATTCCTGCTGCTTTTGATAATTCCTTTTGTGAAAAATCTTTTTTATTCATCTAAATTCACCATATCATCAGGCTCATTTTTATGTGGACATGGAATACATTTATTTTCAAAATAAGGTATAATCTTTTCAGATACTGCTTTTTGAATTATTTCACCATGACACATTAAAAACGCATGTTCAGATTGTTTTAAAACTGCAAGACTATGAGTGATAAGAATTATTGTCTTATTGTTTTTTTTTAATTCTTTTATGACTTCAAACATTTTTTCAAGAGTTGATACATCGATTCCACTATCAGGTTCATCAAGCATGATAAGATCAGGATTCATTGCTAGAATACTAGCAAGCTCAATTTTTTTTCTCTCTCCTCCAGATAGAGTTTTATCAACAGCCCTATTAAGATATTCTTTGGGTTCTAAAGCTACCTGTTTTAAAACTTTTTCAGCTAATTTTTTATCCTTATTTTTTTTAGAGGAAAGAATAAATTTTTCTACTGATAATCCTTCATAACGTGCTGGTTCTTGCCAACCAAAAGTAATACCAAGATTTGCTCTTTTATCTATGCTTAAATTTGTAATGTTTTTATTTTTAAAAAATATATTACCAGATACGTTTCTATATCCCTCCAATCCCATTATAGTTGAAGCAAGTGTTGATTTGCCCGCTCCATTTGGTCCTACAATTGCGTGGACATGTCCTTTCCAGAAGTCCATGTTAACATTTTTTAGAATCTTTTTTCCATTCAAATTTAAACTTAGATTTTTAATCTCTAATATACCCATATTTCATTTTTCTCCAATAAGAAAAAATATAATTGGAAGAATTTTTTTTAACTCTTCCAAAGACCATGAACATTGCAGTATTCTCTAGCTGTAATTTTTTCTGCAGATATTTTAAATTCTGCTTGAGCTTTGTCACCTGGTTTTAAAAACTGTCTATATGTTTTTCCATCTGCAATTATTTGAATCCATTCAATATAGTGTTTTTCTTCCATTGGATGATCTTGATTTTCTCCAACTTTTACTAATACACCTTTATCTGTTTTTTCAATATATGGGACATGTTTTTCAACTGAAGAGTCTTCTGTTTTTTCATCTAGTAGTTTCATTTCTTCTCCGCAGCAAACAAGTTCACCTATTCCTTCATGTAAGACCTCTACAATATTTCCACAGATTTCACATTTGTATATTCCTTTTATTTTTGCCATATTTTTTCACCTCCTTTTATTAGTATGGTTCGGTTAAAATTTCATAATAACTTTGTGGATGCTTACAGGCAGGACATAATTTAGGTGCTTCTTTTCCTTCATGAATGTATCCACAGTTACGGCATTTCCATCTAACAACTTTTTCACGTTTGAATACTTTATTTTTTTTCACATTTTCGTATAGTTTTCTGTATCTTGCTTCATGTTTTTCTTCGACTTCTGCAATTTCTCTGAAACTTTCAGCTACCTTTGGAAATCCTTCTTCTTCTGCTGTTTTTTCAAAATCTGGGTATAATGTCCCCCATTCCATTTTTTCTCCTTCTGCTGCAGCAAGAAGGTTTTCCTCTGTTTTACCTATAACTCCTGCAGGGTAAGATGCTTGTATTTCTACTTCTCCACCCTGTAGATGTTTGAAGAATACTTCTGCGTGTTCTTTTTCATTGTCAGCTGTTTCTTTAAATATTGCAGCTATTTGTTCGTATCCTTCTTTTTTTGCTTTACTTGCAAAAAAACTGTATCTATTTCTAGCTTGAGATTCCCCTGCAAATGCAGCGAGAAGATTTTTTTCAGTTATAGTTCCTTTTATACTTTTCATTTTTTTTCCTCCAATAATTCTAATTTTTTTTATGGGCCTGCATGTACCATAGGCCAATAAACATCTGCTTCTTCGAATCTTTCCATACTTTCTTTTTCATTTTCAAGTATCTTATAATGTCCTTTTTCCATGTCGGCGAAATATAATAGCGTATTGTGTAATTTTGTTCCTTTTTCAAAATATCCTGCTAATGATTCATAAAAATCTCCTGCTTTTTCTTCTGCATTCATTGCCATATTTAATAGTTTGCTTACCGGCATATCTTCATCTAGGTTTATTTTGGGCATTGGTACAGGTGTTTCTTTTGGGATATTTAGTGTTTTGTCAGGATAATGATTTTTATATATTTCTTCTATGAATTCTCTATGTTTTTCTTCTTCTTTTGCAAGGAATTCTAATTTATCTTTTAATAGCCCATTTTGTGTTTTTTTTGATATTTTCAAGTATAATTTATTACTATCTATTTCGCTTTTTATTGCTGTTAGCAATAATTCATCTAATTCGAATTTATTTAAATTCATTTTTTTTTCCCCCAAAATTTTATTTTTAATCAAGTAGTCTTTTTTGTCCTTCTATTTTTTTATGTGGTGTTATATTCTGTGATGCCTCTAAACATCCAAGATATTCTCCTTTTTTATCTCTTAGCGCAAAGTATTGTATCAATACCTTGTTTTTTTCTTTGTTTTTTCCTATTGGTAGATCTATGTAGAATTCAGCTATATCTCTTTTTCCAGATTTCATTTCTGAAATTATCTGTTCAACTTTTGATAGGCTCTTAGGCGGGTGACATTTTTTAACATTTCTTCCTAATGCTCCTTCTGGTCTTTTAAATATTCTTGTTTCATGTTTGTTCCATGCTAAAACTTTGTCGTTTTTATCTAGAACTGAAAATTCTATAGGTAGATTTTCTAATACTGCTTCTAATTCTTTTTCATTCATTTTTCCAATCATTTTTTTTTCTCCATGTTTTTTTATTCTGATCCTTTTGGTGTATACATTGTTAGGTCTGCAGGTGGGTTGAATACTCTTTGTCCTAGTTCTCGATCTAACATGAATATTCCGTTTCCATTTTTTCCTATGAGTTTTATTTTTTGTAGTATTTCATCTGCACTTGCTTCTTCTTCTACTTGTTCATCTATGAACCATTGTAACATATTTGTTGTAGCTCTATCTTTTTCTTTTTCTGCTAAGTCTACAAGTTTTTCAATTAAATTTGTTACTTTTTGTTCATGTTTATAGGTTTCTTCGAATACTTGTTCTGGTGATTTCCAATCTGTTTTTACTTTGTCAATTGCTTCCAGTTTTACTCGTCCTCCTCTTTCTATAACATGATGGTATAGTCTCATTGCATGTGATGCTTCTTCTCTTGCTTGTATCCACATCCAGTTTGCAAAACCTGATAAGTTTATTGATTCAAAATATGAAGCCATTGAAAGATATAGGTATCCGCTCCAAAGTTCTGCATTTATTTGTTTGTTAATTGCTTTTTCTAATTTTGGTTTTAACATTTTATTTATTTCTCCTATTTTATTTTTTTATGACATAGCCACCAGTCATAACAATCATATTCTTTTTTTCGTTTTTTTGCGGTTGCTATATCTGTTGCTGGTGGTATTATTACACGATCTTTTACAAGCTCATTTTTTGGCCAGTTTGCAGGTATTGCTACTCCATGTTTATCTGCTGTTTGAAATCCTTTTATCATTCGAATAAATTCATCCATGTTTCGTCCTAGTTCTTGTGGATAATATAAAATTGCTCTGATTATTCCTTTTGGGTCAACCATGAATACTGCTCTTACAGTGCTACTTCCTTTATTTGGGTGAATTAAGCCTAGTGTGTTTGCTACTTTTCCTGTATCGGCAATTATTGGGAATTTTATTTCAACTTTTAAGTTGTCTTTTATCCATTCTTCCCATTTTATGTGAGAAAATACTTGATCAACACTTAAACCAATAAGTTCTGTGTTTAGTTTATTAAATTCTTTGTATCTTTTTTGAAATGCTACAAATTCAGTTGTACATACTGGTGTAAAATCCGCTGGGTGACTAAATAGTATGAACCATTTTCCTTTAAAATCACCTGGTATTTTTTTTCTTCCGTGTGTTGTTTGAACTTCCATATATGGAAATTTATCTCCAATTAACGGCATCTTTTTTTCTTCAATTATTTTTTTTTCCATTATTTTCCCTCCAAATTTTTTTTTTTATTTTATTCTTTTCATAGGCTCACCACAGCAATATGGATGAGCATTAGGTTCTAAATCAAATTCTATTATTCCACAACTGCATTTTTCATTTTGACAAATGCATTCATATTGAATTTTTTTACCTGCTTCTTTACAATCACAATTTTTACACATTTTTTTACCTCTTTTACATAATCTTTTTTCCTAATTTCTTTCCAATTTTTTTTGCTTCTAAAAGCTCCTTTTCATCGGGAACATAATTATAATTGATGCTTTTTATTGGAAGTTCCCAACCAAGTTCCTTTATTGTTTTTTCTATTTCACCAACCGCCTGACCTCCCCAGCCATATGAACCAAAAATAAAACCTATTCTTTTTTTTGGTTTTAATCCTTTTAAATATGTTAAAAATTTACCCATTGTTGGAAGCATTGTATTATTCAATGTTGGTGATCCAATTAATATTAGTTTTGAAGAGTTTATGTCAGTAATAATATCTGATATATGATTATTTTTTAGATCTCTTATATTTGCGTGAATGCCTGATTCTTCTAATCCTTCTTGTAGAGAATAAGCTATTTTTTTTGTAGAGCCCCACATCGAGTCATATATTATCAATGCTTTTTGTTCTGTTTCATTATTTGACCATTTTTTGTACTCTTTTATGATATTTTTTATATGTTTTTTCCATATTATACCATGTGATGGGGCTATCATATCTATTTCTAGTTTTGAAAGGGCCTGAAGTGCTTTTTGTACCTGGCTTCCATATGGCATAACAATATTTGAGTAGTATTTTTCTGCTTCCTCTTTAAGTATTCCCCATTCTATTTCATTGTCAAATCGTTCTGATGATGCGATGTGTTGTCCAAAGGCATCATTTGGTAGAAGTAGCTTATCTTTTGGTATATAAGTGACCATAGAGTCAGGCCAATGAACCATTGGTATTTCTACAAAGTTTAGTGTTTTTTTTCCAATTTTTAATGTGTCACCTGTTTTAACTGATTTGAAGTTCCATTGTTTTTTATAGTGTCTTTTTAATCCTTTTTCACCACGTGCTGATGTTATTACTGTTGCATTTGGGCATATATCTAAAATTTTTGGAAGTGATCCTGAGTGATCCATTTCTACATGATTTGAAATGATATAATCTATTTTTTTTGGATCAACTATCTCTTTTATTCTAGACATCATTTCATCAAATAGATAGTGTTTGACGGTATCTACAAGTGTAATTTTTTTATCTTTTATTAGATAAGAGTTATATGTTGTACCTCTTTTTGTTGAATATCCGTGGAAGTTTCTAATATCCCAGTCTATTCCTCCAACCCAGTAAATATCTGGTTTTATTTCGGTTTTATTCAAATCTATTTCACTCCTCTTTTTCAAAATCGTCTTTTGTAGCTCCACATAGTGGACAAACCCAGTCGTCTGGTAAATCTTCAAATTTTGTACCAGGTTTTATATTGTTTTCAGGGTCTCCTTTTTCAGGGTCATAAACATATCCACATATTGTACATACATATTTTTCCATTTTTTTTCCTCCTTTTTTTATATCCATACTAATATCATATGTTGGTGCAGTTTTTGGTGAAACACCACCTTTTACATCATGATAAAATTCATATGTCATAGCTTTATCATCCGTTAAAATTTCTGCTTCTTTTACTTCAGCTATGAAAATCGTATGAGTTTTACAACTAATTTTGTTTAAAACTTCTGCTTCTAAAAATGCAAGTGTGTTATCTGTTACAATTGGTGCTTTTGTTTTACCTATCTTGTAATTCACGTTTTCAAATTTATCTATGTCTTTTCCAGTTTTAAAACCAAATTTCCCTATAAATTTCATAGGTGTTTCTTCTGTTAAAATTGAAATTGTAAATACTTTGCTTTTTTCTATATATTCATGTGTTAGGTTTTCTTTGTTTATACTAATTGCAATTATTGCTGGTTTTGAGGTTATTTGGGCTACTACATTTGCTATTTGTCCATTTATTTTTTCTTTGTTTTTTGAACATATTATATATAATCCATATGAGATTTTATGTAATGTTTTGTAGTTCATTTTTCACCTTTTTTTAAACATTTATTACATATTCCCTTGAAGTATCCATGGACTTCTTCGACTTTATGCCCGCATGATAAAACCTTCCCTAGATTAGGACATTCGATGTCTATATCGATAATCTCCCCGCATTTTTTGCAAAGAAAGTGTTGATGTGTTGAATGTTTAAAATCATATCGGTGTTCGTTCTTTGATATATTTAATATTTGCACTAAACCATGCTTGTATAAAATATCTACAGAGTTATATACTGTTGTTTTTGAAAGTGATGGGTTTTTTTGTTTTAACTCAGAATATATTTCTTCTGCTGTTGGATGTGTTCTATGTTCATCTAAGAATTTTAATATTTCTAATCTCTGAGGAGTTACTTTTAGTTGATTTTGTTTTAGTAATGCTACATATTTTTCAAACATTATAAACCCCATTTTGTAATATTTACTAATTTGTAATGATTACAATTTAGTAGGCAATACAAAATAGGGTATTTATAGTTTTTGGTTTTTTAATAATTATTACTATTTTTAATCATAGAAAAATATTTAAATAACTAAATATAATAGACAAGAGATAAAAAAATGAAGGATGCAAAAATAATTATAACTGGTGGAGCCGGATTCATAGGCTCAAACTTAACTAGAGAATTAACTAAAATTTCAAATAATATAATCGTAATAGATGATCTTTCAACGGGGAACTATCATAATATAAAAAACTTAATTGAAACAAAAAAAATTAAATTCTATAAAGAAAGTATAACAAATCTAAAATTCTTAAAAAAAACCTTTAAAGATATAGACTACGTTTTTCATCAAGCAGCAATACCCTCAGTTCCAAGAAGCATTAAAGATCCAATAAAAACAAACAACGCAAATATCAACGGAACATTAAACGTTTTAATCGCTGCAAAAGAAAACAATGTGAAAAAAGTAGTATATGCCTCATCAAGTAGCGCATATGGTAACACACCAAAACTTCCAAAAAAAGAATCGATGAATACAAATCCATTATCACCTTATGCAGTAAGCAAACTAACAGGGGAACAATACTGTAAAGCATTCACAGAAGTTTTTGATTTACCAACTGTATCATTAAGATATTTTAATGTTTATGGCCCCAGACAAAATCCTGAAAACCAATACGCAGCGGTCATACCAAAATTTATATTAAGTGTCTTAAATGGAAAAAAACCAGTTATATATGGAGACGGTAAACAAACACGTGATTTTACATTTGTAAAAGATGTTGTAAATGCAAATATTTTATCAGCAAAAAGTAATGTCTCAGATTTTTTTAATGTAGGTAGTGGAAATAATATTACAATTAACAAATTAGCTGAATTAATAATGAATTTATTAAACAAAAAAACTGGTGTTTCACATATTGACCCAGTTCCGGGTGATGTTAGAGATTCACTGGCAGATATCTCAAAGGCAAATAAAAAAATTGGATATAAACCAAAATACAACCTTGAAAAAGGTTTAAAGGAGACAATAAAATGGATTCAAAAATAAAAATTGAAGATAACATAATATGCGTTGTAGGTCTAGGTTATGTAGGACTTCCATTAGCAATAAAATTTTCAGAATTTTTCAAAGTTATAGGCTTTGATATTGATAATAACAAAATCAAAAAATTACAAAAAGAAAACAAAAAAATTAAATTCACATCAGATTCATCAGAGATATCAAAAGCAAACCTAGTAATAATCGCTGTTCCAACACCGATAACATCATCAAAAGAACCAGATTTATCCTATGTATTATCAGCAGCAAAAATCATTGGAAAAAATATCAAAAAAGGAGCTATCGTTGTATTTGAATCAACTGTCTACCCTGGTGTTACAGAGGAAATAGTAGGGCCCATTATTGAAACAGAATCTAAACTAAAACTTGGGTTAGACTTTAAAATTGGTTATTCCCCAGAACGTATAAATCCAGGTGACAATGAACACACAATTGAAAAAATTACAAAAATTGTATCAGGAATGGACAAAGAATCTACAGATAAAATTTCAAAAATATACGAAAAAATTACAAACGTATATAAAACAAAAGATATAAAAACAGCTGAAGCAGCAAAAGTTATTGAAAATATTCAAAGAGATCTAAATATTGCGTTAATGAATGAATTATCTGTAATTTTCAGTAAAATCGGATTAGATACTAAATCAGTTCTTGATGCAGCTGCAACAAAATGGAATTTCTATCGATATGAACCAGGTTTAGTTGGAGGTCATTGCATACCAGTAGATCCTTATTATCTAGTATACAAAGCAAAAAAATTAGGTTATCACCCTCAAGTAATATTAGCAGGAAGAGCAATAAATGATCATGCATCAAAACATGTAGCTTTTTTAGCAATTAAAGGCTTGAATCAAGTTGGTAAAGTAATAAAAAATTCAAAAGTTTTAATCATGGGATTAACCTATAAAGAAAATGTCGCAGATATAAGAGAATCACCAGTAAAGAATATTATTAAATCATTAAAAGAATTTAATGTAAATTTGTATGGTTATGATCCCTTACTTGATAAAAAACAAATTAGTAGATTTGGAGTAATCCCTCTTGATAAATTAAATGAAAAAGTTGATTGTGTGATAATAACCGTTGCACATAATGATTTTAAGAAATTGGATTTAGACGAAATAAGAAAGATAATGAATGGAAATCCAGTATTAATTGATGTAAGAAGGATATATGATAAAGAGGATGCTTTCAAGAGAGGTTTTTTATATAAAACTCTTTAATTACTGAGGTTTTATATGGATACAGTAAAGAGAATAGCAAAAAATACTATAGCATTATTCTCAGCACAATTAATAATATCAATACTAACTCTCTTATTATCAATTACAATTGCACGTACTCTAGGAGATGTAATTTTTGGACAATATTCATTTGCTCTTGCATTTGTAACATTATTTGCTGTTTTCTCTGATCTAGGTTATAATACATTATTGGTAAGAGATGTTGCAAGAAAAAAAGAGAAAGCAAGTAAATACATGAACAATATAATTAGTATAAGAGCCATATTTTCTATTATTTTATTTACTTTAATTTTTGTTTTTATTAATTTTTCAAATTATCCTGAAGAATTAAAAATTAGCATATATCTTTTTGGTTTTTATATAATATTAACATCATTATCAACAGTTTTTAGAGTTATTTTTAGAGCTTTTGAAAAAATGGAATTTGAAGCAATAGTAAACATTGTTTCAGAGACTTTTAGAGTTTCCTTAGCATTTATTGTTTTATTTTTAGGTTATGGTTTAATAGCACTAGCCCTTGTATTTTTATTTTCGGGAATATTTGATTTCTTTTTTAGTTTTGTAATATGTGAAAAGAAATTTGTAAAAACAAAATCAGAATTTGATTTTAATTTTTTAAAGAATACAATAAAATTTGCTTTACCGTTGAGTTTGTTATCAATTTTTGGTTTGATATATATCAGAATAGACACAGTAATGCTTTCGATTATAAAAGGAGATGCAGTTGTTGGTTGGTATAATGCAGCTTATAACTTAATATTAGGTTTAAAGGTAATACCTCATCTTTTTATGAATGCGCTGTTTCCACTGTTATCCTACTATTATGTATCATCTAAAAACTCTTTGAAATATGCTTACGAAAAATCATTTAAATATTTGTTTATGATAGGTTTACCCGCAGCATTAGGAATTAGTCTTTTATCAGATAAAATAATATTGTTGTTATACGGGCAAGAATATTTTAATTCAATAATTGCTCTTCAAATTTTAGCATGGGATATTTTATTGATATTTTTATGTAAATGTTCATCTTTTTTATTTGTTTCAACTGATAGACAAAACAAGATGGCAATTCTTATCGCGATAGTTGCTTTTATTAACATTGTTCTTAATTTGTTTTTGATACCAAAATACAGTTATATTGGTGCAGCAATTGCAACAATAGCTGCTGAGAGCTTTTTACTTATATCATATATGATTTTAGGTAATAGATTAATTATAAAAATATCTTATCTAAGGATTACTATAAAACCAATTATATCTAGTTTAATAATGGGTTTATTCATTATTTATTTTAGGGAAAATAATTTAATTTTAGTAATCGGTGGATCAATTTTAGTCTATTTTATTCTATTGTACTTATTGAAAGCTATATCAGATGATGATAAAAAAATTTTTAAGAGATTATTAAAAAAATAAAAAAAGACAATTTAATCTTTAATCAATATATTCTTCTAATAAAATCTCAAAAGTAACTAATAGACTTATAATAAAAATATTGTTTTTTTTGTTTTGTATATGTTCAAACCATTTTTTTTGAATATATGCTTCATCAAAATATTTTCTTTTCTTAATTTTTTTTATTTTATTTTCAATAAATGTTTTATAATCATTATTTTCTCTTAATAAAGAACTATAATCAATATAATTTTTTTCTTTATTATTAAATAACTTTTTTTTGATTATTTTTTTTGTTATTTTGTTTGCAAGCATAGTTGAGTAATAATATTTTTCTTTTATTTTTATTAAAACTCTGTTGGCATTTGTTTTTAAACCGTAATTATTTTTTGTTGGTAAATTAAATAATTTTGGATATGTATCTGTTAGCATTTTTTTATATAATCTTTGATTGAATCTCATATCAGCAGGTATACTTAAACAAAAATCAACTAAATCATTATCTAAAAAAGGTAGAATATTATCAAAATACTCATTGAATCTTATCGTCGCATTCATAACATAATTTGTCCTTCTATATTTATGATCCCATATACTGATACAATCTGCTAGATTATCATTTGATATTTTTTTTGTCGTCTCAAATGTTTTTCTAAAGTTATCTTTTAGTTCTTTATTTTCTAAGAATTTTTTATCAAATATTTTTCTTATATCTTCAATGTTATTTAATTTAAAGAAATCGAATAAGATTTCCTCGGCTTCTATATTATCTTTTTTTGTTATAATTTTTTTATTTATATTATCTTTTTTTATTTGATAACCTGTTATCGATCCACCCATATAACCTAGGATTATTTTTTCATTTTGATTCTGGACATTAATAAAACCTCTAACTGGAAAATAAGGTGTTGCATCAATTAAGCCATTTGTACTTTTCATCCAAATTTTATATTGTTTTATTAAATCTTCTTTTTCTATATCTAAAAAAGTATTTTTTACACCTGTTTTTTTTGCGATTTTTTTTGCTATCTCATAATCATAACTTTTTTTTTCTCCAAATGTAATAGTTAATATATTTTCTTTTTTTAGATATTTTAATGCTGCTGCTAATATTGCTCTTGAGTCTAGACCCCCGCTTAATGCAATCATATTTTTCTTATTTTTTGTAAATCTTTTTTCAACTGTTTTTTGCCAAATACTACCAAATTTTTCTATTAGTTGTTTTTCATTTTTTGATTTAATTTTATTTTTGTATTCGTATTCCCAGTATCTTGTTATTTTTATTTTTTTATTTTTTATTTCAAGTATTGATGCGTATGGTAGTTGTTTTATATTTTTTATTAATGTTTCATCATCTAATATGTGTCCGAATATAAAAAAATCTATCAGAGCAGTTTCATTTATCGTTTTTTTTGTTATTATCTCTGTTATTGGTTTTATTTTTGGTGTTAAAAAAAATTGTTTTTCATCAAAAAAATAAAACATTTTTATTGATCCATATCTATCATTAACAATAGTAATTTTTTCTTTTTTTTCATCATAAATTATTGCTACAAAATTTCCATTTATATTTTTTAATTTTTCTAATTGATTATTTTCGTATAATTCTAGTATTTTTTTATCTAAGCTGTCTATGTTTTCATCATATATTATTCCGCATGATATTATGTCAATGTTTTTTTTTGTTAATTCATTATTTTTTCTTTTATTTTTAGAATTTTTATTATCTAAAAAACCTAATATGCAATTATTATTTTTTATTTGGTTTGTTAGAGTGTATTCTTCTTTTTTTATTAGTTTTATTATTTTATCTTTAGTTTTTTGGTCTAAATTTTGGTTATAATAAGTAAAAACACCTGTCAAAATAATTCATCCTTTAATTTTTATTAGTTTTAGATATTTTTTTTCTATGTTTTTTGCCATTTTTTCATATGTTCTATTTTGTATTACCCATTTGTATCCATTTTCCCCTAGTTTTTTTCTTTCTTTTTTTGTTTTTAATAATTTATTTATAGCATCTGCAAATTTTTGTTCCTGAAAATCTACTAAAATACCTGATTTACTTTTTTCTATTACGTTTTTTTGCTCAGGGATTTCAATATTTGTAATAATTGGTTTTTTCATTATCATATATTCAAATAATTTTGTTGGAGAACTTATTTTATAGATAGAAATTGGTGGTACAGGACATAGACAGATATCTGACGCAGCGATAAAATTTGGCATTTCAGAGTAAGGTACTCTACCAGTAAATATTATATTTTTTATCGATAATTCTTTAGTAATTTTTTTTAGTCTATCTATATCGTTTCCTTCTCCTACCATTATTAATTTGTTTTTTTTATTTTCAATCTTTAAAAAAGCTTTGATAATTATATCCAGCCTTCTTGTTTTATCCATTGAACCTGCATATAAAATTACGTTTGAGTTGTTTAAATTGTATTTTTTTCTAATTTTTTCTCCATTTGTTTTTGAATAAAATTTTTTATGGTTTATCCCCAGGGGTATTGCCATCATTTTTTTTTCGGGTACATTCTGTTTTAATAAATCGTTTTTCATCCATTTACTAATTGGAAAAATAAAATCTGCTTTTTTAAGAATGTGTTTTGTTAGTAATTCTTCTATTCTTCCCTCTAATGAGAGGTACCATTTATTTTGTGTTTGTTTTTTGTATTTTGCTGTTGGAAATGAATATTGAAAAATAAATGGTATCTTGTATTTTTTTGCGATTCTAATGCCTATTAATGAGTAATATACATTATTTCTGACTTGAATTATATCAAATTTATCTGATTTAAACATTTTTTTTAAAAATTTATATGTTTTATAATAGTGTGAAAAAAAACTTATTATCTTTTTAGATATGTTATCATTTTGATTAAAAGGAACTGAGTAAACATTAACTTTTTTAAATTTATGATGTTTAATTTTTTTATCTTTTATTATTGTTGGAGTTACCCATGTTACATTATGTCCAAAATCTGGGAAATATTCACCATATATCTCAGTGATTGCTGGTCTTGCAGGCATATCTTTTGTAAAGGGATCTTCATGTAAAAGACAGATATTTAATTTCATTGATACACCTCTGATCCTAAATTATTATAGATTTTGTTTAAATCTCTGTAAAGTATTGTAAAATTTGACATTTCATAGATTAAATCATTTACGACAAATTCTTTATTTACTACATTGTTGTAGTTTAAATATAATGTTCCTTCAACTGGTTTATATTTAAAAAAATGACGATGTAATATATTATTTAGATTAAAATGACCTTGACTTACTAGTTTTCTTGCTCCATGTTGATCGGCTGTATAAAAAGTTGTATTATGTATTATATTTTTTTCTAACCATTTAGCTGAATAACTATCCTGATCATATAGATTTTCGATCTCATATTCTTCTCCTTCAGAGCTCAATATCATTGAGGTATCATAACCAATTAGTTGATAAGTTACTCCTGTGATAAAAAGAAAATAAGGCACTATTATAAGCAAGATTAAGATATATGGTTTGATTTTTAAAAATTTTGATATAAAGATTATCCCTAAAATAAAATAAAGGCTTAAAAAAATAATAATAAGTGAGTAAAATCTTTGAATATCGTAACCAACTGAAAAAAAAGGAATTAAAACTACAGAAGAAATTAAACCAGCACATAACCATCCAATAATAAGATGCTCTATTTCAATTTTTGATTTTAAAAATCTAAACTTATTAGTTTGAGAATCAAATATACTTATTAATTTTTTAAACTTTATAGTTGTAAATAAAACTCCTAGACCAATAAAAATAAACATAGACCAAGTTACAACGAAATTAATTTTACTTAAAACTGGATGAACAAGACCCTGACCTGATAATTTACCAAGCTCAGAAGTTCTAGCCTCCTCAATAAACATATTTTTCATACTAACAGCAGATTTTTTAAGAAAATCAAGACTAGCATTAAAAGCTGTTTCAGTGATCTGTGAATACCATAAAAACATTATAACTGTAAATAACAGCAATAACACAATAGTAATTTTTTTATTAAAATCATATTTTTTTGAAAATATCTCAGAAATTACCCAACATAAAATAAGAATAAAAAAGAATATATAAGTTGTAGAATAATGAGAAACTATCAATGCCATAATAAAAACAATCAATAATATTTGTTTTTTCAATGGCTCAATATTATCTTTAAATAAAATCATAATAGTTAATGCAACAAAAAAAATTGCTACATTTGTTCTAGGATTACCTGCTGTTGTTAAAAATGTCAGCTGAGATATAAACAAAAAAGATGCAAGAAAAGCATAAAGTTCATTTAAATATTTTTTAGTAATAACAAAAATTGCAAGAGGGCCAAATACACAAATCATTACATATAATCCTTTAAATAAATACTCTTGAGAGTTTACGTTTAAAATTGAATTATATACAGCAGGTAAAAGAGATATACTTAGACATGAGTCTAGTGTACTGTTACCCCAGACTTTCCAGTGTTGATTTTTAACAGTATTTTTAAAAAACATCCCATATTCAATATGAACATCATGACCCCATATATGATTAAATCTTAACATAAAAATTAGTAAGACTGATAATCCAATTAAAACAATAATAATTGGATAGAGTCGTTTGGGAAATTTTTGATTAAAAACACAGATAAAAACAATATATATAGGTATTAGAAATAGCAATAAAATTAATAAAAAATTGTTATTAGAACTATTCATTAGATGAGTACCAAATATGCTGAGAGTGGGAAAAAGAAGTGGAATTATTAAAAATATTTTTTCATTTACTGAAAAATTTATTTTTGGAATTTTAAATATTTTTTTCTTATTTACTTTAAAACCTAAAAAAAGTACAATAAGATAAACTAAATCAAATGATAATAAGATAGGAACTACAGAAAGAGGATTTTTAATATCTAGACTTAGGAATACAAAGTTTAAAACAACTCCAAAAAGCATTATAAAAGATATACTTAAACCGATTATTAGTAGAATTTTTTCAGTTAGATTTATTTCATTTAATCTAAGCAAATGTATTATAAGTAAACCTGGTAAAATTGTTAAGAAAATTATTCCAAATAACTGTCTAAGTAATGGGATATTAAAAAAAATAAATATATTAGAGACGATTATTAATGATATGTTTATGATAAGCCATTGTTCTTTGTTTATCTCTGAAATCATGTTAAAACCTTGAAAATGTTGATATATTTTTTTATAAGTTTATCTATGTCATGTTCTTTTTCAACATATTTCCTTCCATTTTTACCCATTTCAATTCTTAGTTTTTGGTTTTCTATAAGTTTTTTTGTGTCTTTTACTAACTGATTGAAATCTTTTGAGTGAAAACCTAAATTATTTTTACAAATTATTTCATCAGGGTCAAAACCTATAGATATTACAGGGATATTATGGCCCCAGGCTTCAAGAAATGTATTTGGAAAACCTTCGCTGTTTGATGTATTAATAAAAATTGATGATTTATCATAATAATTATTGATTTTTTTATATGGTATTGGTCCAAGGAAAGTTAAATTATTAATTTTCTCAGCTTCTTTTTTGATATAATTATAAAAGTCTATATCTGAAGTAGGCCCTCCCATCATCCAAAAATCAACTTCAGGGATTTTTTTTGCTAACTTAAGAAACAACTCAGGTCTTTTTATTCTAGTTATTCTTCCTGCCCATATAATTTTTAATTTCGAAATATTTTTTTTACCATTTTCATGATCTAATAGTGGATAAAAATTTTTAATAACTTTTCCTTGTTTTCCGATAGATCTCTTTAATAACTTTTTCTGATTTTTTGTCTGACATAATACATAATCAGAGTTTTTAACCCCGAATTTAAAGAATAATTTTTTTATATCATTCAATGACTTTATTTTTAAAAAATCACTAACATCTCTTTCAGAAGAAGAAGAATAAATAAATTTCTTATTCGTCAATTTAGCATAGAATGAAATTATCCCAGTTAGAGGAGTTGTTGATCTTTGAATGTAAACATCAGCATCTATTTTTTTAAGAGTTTTTAGTAACCTAAACATATTTTTTGGATTTAGATAAGTAATTCCTTTGTATTTATTATCAAAAGGATTATAGACTTTGATATTATGAATATTCTCAGGTTCATCTGTAGTTTTTACAAATGTAATAAAAGATACATCAAATGATTTCTTTGCTAATTCTTTTGCAAGTAAAACCATTTGTAATTCAGCACCAGCTGTTTTTATATCCTTATCTGATAGTATATGATAAGCATACTCTGATAACACACAAATTTTTATGTTATCACCTCAACTAGTGACTTGTAACAACTGAGAAATTTATTAGAAACACTATTCCATGTATATTTCTCCTCAATTGTTTTTCTAGCATACAATCCTTGTTTTATTCCAATTTGTTCATTTTTTAATAGCATCAATATTGCTTTTGCTAATTTTTTCGGTTCTCTAGGAGGAACCATAACACCATTTTTACCATCAGTTATCAAATCACGGTTACCTCTAACATCTGTTGCAATTATTGGTAAACCACATGACATGGCTTCTAATAATACACCAGGCAAACCCTCATGATATGATGGAAGAACAAAAATACTTGCGTTTTGATATAATTTAACAATTTGATTTTTTTCTACCTGACCTAAAAAAATGAACCTATGATCTACTCCTTTTTTCTTTGTTTTTTTTCTAATCTTGTTTAAATCTCTGCCTTTTCCAACAACTATAAAAAAAACATCGGATCTTTTATTACAAACATATTCTGCGCAGTCGACAAGGTCAAATAATCCTTTTTCTCTATCTAATCTTCCTGCAAACATTATATATTTGTAATTATCCTTTTTTTGTTTTTGTTTATGATAAAAAAACTTTTCATCTACTCCATTACCTGATATTATAACATTTTTAGGGTTGATATTGTATGCGTACAGTTCTTTTGCAACTGTCTCTGATACTGTTGTTACAATATTTGAATTTTTAATAAGTTTTTTTTCTAAAGGATAACTTATAAGTCTTGCTGATAATTTTGAAAAAAAGGAATGTAATGATTTCAATTTAGTGTATGTGCAATGATCAATTAACATAGGTGTATGTATTGTTGTAATCTTTGGTTTTTTTGTTTTAAGATATGGTGGTAATGGAGAATGTATATGAACAATATCTATTTCCTTCTCTATTTTTTTAAAGATTTTATTAACAAAATAACCATGTATTTTTATGTAAAAAGGATAAAATGGTATAAATGGAACTTTATATATCTCTATTCCATCGAAGAATTCTTTTTTTGTTTTATTTATAGAGCCACGGGTAATAACAACTATTTCATGGCCTTTCTCCATGAGTTTTTTTGAAAGATTATAAGTATGAAATCCTATTCCCTCTTCAGGTGGAAAAGGTGTTGATATCAGCATGCATATTTTCATTTTCTATTCTCTCAATATATTTTTTTAAAAAATTTACTAGTTTTTGTTTTCCTTCTGTGTTTTTAAAATTTATTTTTTCAGTCTCTTTTATAGCGTTTTCGAGTTTTTCTATATTGTATACTACAATTGCTTTTTTTTCTTTTTTTAATACATCGGCTAATTCTGTTTGATGATTGTCAATATGTTCGTTATATTTTTTTAATCTTGGAACTATTATAGCTATTTTTTTATGTTGAAAAATTGTTAGTATTGTTCCTGCTCCTGCATGAGATATTATTACTCTTGCGTTTTCGTATATATCTTCTAATTTTTCTTCATTTGTAAATCTAAAATATTTTATGTTTTTTGGTATATATTTGGTGTTGCCTATTTGTGCTATTATCTCTTCATCAATATTTTTTGAGATTTGATCGACTTTTTTTATTAATCTTTCAAATCCAAGATAATGTGTTCCTACTGTTAGAAATATCATTTTTTTATATCACTGCTCCTTTATATAGTGCTTTTTTTCCATATTTTTTAGTAAGCTCTGGCCATTGTACTAGAAAGACGTTTGATATAAAATAGAGTATTCTACCAGTTGCTGATTTTGTTTTTACTCTACACCAGCTTTCTATATAGATTATTTTTATATGCATCATTTTTGCTATAAATGATACAGGTATTGCTATTTCTGATCCTGTACTGATTATGATATCTGGTTTTTCTTTTTTTATGATTTTAAAAGTTTGAAAAAATACTTTTAACATTTTTTTTGGGTTAGTACCAATATTTTTTGTGAGATATTTTTTATATTTTAAGTTTTTAGTAGTAGGCGTATCATATGTTATAAAAAAAAATTCATGTTTTTCAAATGCATCCATTAAACATAGCATTTCTGTTAAATGTCCGCCTTGTGAGCATACTAGTCCAATTTTCATTTTGTCATCCCATTCTTTTTTTGATTTGGAATAAATTATTGTTATTCCTCTCTTACTTGTCTTATAATGTTTGGGATAACGTTTAGCATTAAACCCATAAACATTGCAAGAACTCCTATTATCAAAAAGATGCTTACAATTATTGCATTTAATGTAAGAAATGTGTTTGTTTGATTGTAATATTGTAATGTTTGAATGCCGAAAATAAACCCAATTATTACTAGAATGAAACCTGGTAGGCTAATGCATAATAATGGATGTTGTGCCGCTATAAGCCATATTATGTATCTTAATACCGAAAATCCATGGCTTGCTGGATCTTTTGTTGAAGTATTTTCTAAATCTTTGTATTTACAAGTGACATTTGTGTGATCTACCTTTAATCCTAATTCATGAGCTTTGATTAGTTGTTCACTCTCTGTGCTAAAAGAATTACCATTCATCTTTTTGACAAGAGATTTTACAGCTTTTCTATTAAAAGCTCTGAAACCATTTTGACTGTCTGTCATATATCCACCATTGCCAAAACTTGTTGAATAATCTAAAACTCTTTTTCCAATTTTTCTCCAACCTGGCATCTCTGAGTCTTTACCTTCTCTAAAACCTATTGTAATATCATGACTATTATTCATTAAATGATTAAGGACGCTTGGTATTTCATCTGCATTATGTTGACCATCTCCATCTATAGTTACAACAAAATCATAATTATTTTCAAGCGCGTATTTAAAACCAGTTTTAATCGCTCTGCCTTTTCCATAATTTCGTGTATGTGTTAATACGATTGCTCCAGCTTCTTTTGCAATAATAGTAGTATTATCTTTACTACCATCATCAATAACTAAAACTTTATCTACATGATGTTTAGCTTTTATTACCAAACTTCCTATTGTAGATTCTTCATTATAACAAGGAATTAAAGCGAGACTTCTTTTAGAATTTTTTTTCAATTTTTTTTCAACTCCTTATTATTTTTTTTATTATTTAGGGTCTCTAATTATATTTCTTATTTATATAAATTGTATAGTATACATTTCTTATAATATATAAATATTACTACTAAAAAATTTTATTATAATTTATTTATAAATTTTAAAAATCACCATAATAGTTAAAATTTATACTAAAAGCATTATTATATGGATTATTTTTTATAAAAATAATGAATTTAAATATTATTCAATAATTATTATATTAAGATAGAAAAAAATATAAATACAATATTCTCATAAAATGAAATAGATACTTTCTATTGATAAAAATTTTTAAAATTTATTTTTGTAGAAATAAAACTACATTCTATAATCATATCGAGAAATAGTATAATGTATACAAAATTTTAAATATTATATATTATTATAAGAATAAAAAAGAAGAAAAAAAACTAGAAAAAAATATCCAAATTATAAGATAATAAATTTAAAATAATGGAGATTAAAATGACAAAAAAAAGTAAATTACCGGAAGAAAAAATTAAAGATAAACTAAAAAAATATATTAAAAACAAGTTTTTATTTAGAGATAAAAGTAAAAATATTGATGATAATGATTCATTTTTAGAAAAAGGAATTATAGATTCAACTGGTGTATTAGAATTAGTAGATTTCATTGAAGAAAATTTTAAAATAAATATCGAAGATGAAGAATTAATTCCGGAAAATTTGGATTCAATAAATAAAATAATTGCTTATATTAAGAAAAAGAGAAAATATGTTAGTAAATAATTTTTTAGAACAAAGTACAAAAATTAGAGCCAATAAAATTGCATTAATTTATCAAAATAAAAAATATAGTTATTTTGATCTCGAAAAAGCTGCTAATTCACTAGCAAATTGTTTTATTCAAAAAGGTTTGCAAAAACAAGATAGAGTCGCAATATATTTAGAAAATTCAGTTGAATCTATAATATCTATTTTTGGAATTTTAAAATCTTCAGGTATTTTTGTTATTGTCAATCCACAAGTTAAAGCAAAAAAAGCAAATTATATCTTTAACGATTGTAATATAAAGATATTAATAACAGATAATAAACATTTAAAAGAAATATCATCTATATTATGTAATTGTCCTGATTTAGAATTATTAGTAATAATTGACAAACAAATTTCAGTAGAAAATGTTTCAAAATTTAAACAAAAAATTATATTTTTTGATAAAATACTTGCTGAATATCCTGCAGTATGTCCTTTAAATAAATGTAATGAAGATGATTTAGCTAGCCTTATTTATACCTCAGGTTCAACAGGTAGTCCTAAAGGAGTAATGCTTTCACATAAAAATATTGTATCTGCTTCTAGTTCTATAATTGAATATTTAGAAAATACTGATAAAGATATTATTTTAAATTGTCTACCTTTATCTTTTGATTATGGTTTATATCAGATTTTAATGTCTTTTAGATTTGGAGGGACTATAGTTTTAGAAAAAAATTTTTTATATCCATATAGTTTAATTGATTTAATCATCAAAGAAAAAATTACGGGTCTGCCAATTGTACCTTCTATTGCTGCTATCCTTTTAAAACTAAAAAACTTAAAAAAATATGATTTTTCAAACTTAAGATATATTACAAGTACTGCTCAGTCTTTATCACCAAAGCATATTAAAAAACTTCAGGAAATATTTCCAAAAACAAAAATATATTCTATGTATGGTCTAACTGAATGTAAGAGAGTTTCTTATCTTCCCCCTGAAGATATATTATTAAAACCTGACTCTGTTGGTATAGCAATGCCTAATGTAAATACTTTTATTGTTGATGGAAATAAAAGAATAATAACCAAACCTGGAAAAATAGGTGAACTTGTGGTAACTGGTTGTAATGTTATGAAAGGGTATTGGAATCTACCTGAGGAAACTAAAAAGTGTTTAAAAACAAGTTCGAATCCAAATGTGAGAATTCTTTATACTGGAGATTTATTTAAAATGGATGATGAAGGTTATTTATATTTTGTATCCCGTAAAGATGACATAATAAAAACAGCTGGGGAAAGAGTTAGCCCCAAAGAAATTGAGAATGTTTTATATGAGATTGAAGATATAAATGAAGCAGGTGTTATTGGAGTTAAAGATGAGATTTTGGGTAATGCAATAAAAGCTTTTGTGGCATTAGACAAAAATTCAAAAATAACAAAAAATGATATTTTTTTACATTGTAAAAAAAATTTAGAAAATTTCATGATTCCAAAATATATTGAAATTCGTGAAAGATTACCAAAAACTCCCACTGGTAAAATTAGTAAAAAAGATTTAATTTAAAAAAAATTTCTGAAAAAAATTGTGAATATATGAATTTAATGGATAAGGATATTATGGACTTCGATAAAAACGTACTAAAAATTGACTGTAAAAAAGAAGTAAAACGCATTTGTAATTTTATTAAAGATCAAACAAATGAAATAAAAAAAGATGGTGTAGTAATTGGTCTTAGTGGCGGTGTTGATTCTGCTCTTTCAGCAAGTTTATGTGTAAAAGCTCTAGGAAAAGAAAACGTATTTGCTTTGATTTTACCTGAAAAAGATTCTAACCCAATTAGTGCGAAATATGCAAAAAAACAAGCTAAAAAACTTGGTATAGAAACAAAAATTATTGATATAACTCCTACACTTGAAAAATTTGGAACCTATAAAAAAAGAGATAAAGTTATTAAAAAAATATTCCCTGAATTTAAAGATGGGTACAAATTTAATATAACCTTACCTAAAAATTTACTGTTCCGAGATTCATTTAACTTTTTTACCTTAAAAATCGATGATGGAAAAAACAATATCAAATCTGCGAGATTGAATAAAGAAAATTTAAATAGTATTGTAGCAGCAACAGATACTAAACAAAGAACGAGAATGATGTATATTTATTACTATGCAGAAATGAAAAATTATCTAGTATGCGGTACAACTAATAAAAGTGAAACAATACAAGGTTTTTTTGTAAAATATGGTGATGGAGGAGTAGATATTGAACCTCTTGCCCATCTTTATAAAACTCAAGTTTTTCAGCTTTCAAACTATTTAGGAGTAATAAAAGAAATAATAGAAAGATCACCTAGTCCAGATACATTTAGCTATAAAACAACTGATGAGGATTTCTATTTTCGAATTCCATATAAAAAACTAGATTTTTTACTATATGCATGGAGAAATAATGTAAAAATTTCTGATGTGTGTAAAATAATGAATTTAAAACAAGAACAAGTAATTAGAGCATTTAGAGATTTTTCATCTAAGTATAATGCTACAAAACATTTAAGACAATTGCCCCCAAGTTTGACAAATATAAATAGGAAGGAAAATAAATGAAAAGATGTAAAAATTGTATATTACCTGAAACATTTCCAGGTATAAAATTCAATAAAGAAGGAATCTGTAATTTTTGCCTTGAATATCGAGGTACTAATATTTTAAATGAGAAAAAAGAAGTATATAGAAATAGATTTGAAAAATTAATTAAAAAATACAAGGTAAAAAACTCTTATGATGCTTTAATGTGTTATAGTGGTGGTAAAGATAGCACATATACATTAAGTATATTAAAAGAAAAATATAATCTAAATGTATTAGCTATCACATATGATAATGGATTCTTATCTGAAAGCGCTATTAAAAATGCAAAAAATGTAATGGACAATTTAAAGTTTGATTATATTATATTCAAACCTCGTTCTGATTTATTGATTAAAATTTTTAATAAATGTTCTGAAAAAAATATTTATTCACAAAAAACAATTGAAAGAGCAAGTACTATATGTACTTCCTGTATGGGTATAATAAGATTTAGTGCACTACGTATAGCACTTGAAAAAAATATTCCTTTTATAACCTTTGGTTGGTCACCTGGACAAGCACCCATCACCTCATCAATTATGAAGAATAATCCTCAAATGATTCAAATGACTCAAGAAGCAATATACCGTCCAATGCATAAAATAGTAGGTGATGAGTTAAATCCTTATTTCCTGGAAAAAAAACATTTTAGTGGATCATATAATTTTCCTTATAACATAAGCCCATTAGCATTCTTAGATTATGATGAAAAAAAAATATATCAAAAAATCTCAAAACTTGGATGGAAGGCACCTAAAGATACAGATGCTAATTCTACTAATTGTCTAATAAATTCATATGCAATACAAGTCCATAAAAATCAGTTTAAATTTCATCCTTATGCCTTTGAGTTAGGAAAATTAGTAAGGGAAGGATATATGGATCGTGAAACAGCTTTAACAAAAATTAATAAAAGTTTAGATGAAGAAACCATAAAATTAGTTAAAAATAAATTGGGCGTACAATGAATAGTTATAAAATTATCAAAGCAGATATTCAAAAAAACAAAGAAATCATAAAAAATCTTTTAAAAAAAAATGTTAAAGATGCATCAACAAAAAGATATGAATGGAATTATGAAAAAAGTGAATATGGAAACGCACAATGCTGGTTGGTAAAAAGCAATAATTCAGAATCTTTTATCGGATCAGCAGCACTTTTTCCAAGAAGAATATATCTAGATAGTGAACCAATTTATGTTGCAATAGCTGGCGATTTTGCAATAAATAAAGAACATAGAGCATTTGGACCAGCTTTAAGATTACAAAAAGAGATACAAAAAAGTATAAAAAAAAATAAATTCAAATTTATTTATGGTACACCAAACAAACTCTCAAGAAAACTCTTTTTTAGAATAGGGTACCAGGAAATTGGTAAATATAAAAGATATGTTAAAATATTAAAAACAGAGTATGTTCCAAAAGAATATTTACCAAAATCACTACGATTCAAAATTCCTTCTAAAATAATAGACTTAATTATAAAAATAATTTCTTATGAGAACCGTTATAAAAAAAAATCGGAGTATTATATTGAAAACCTAAAATATTTTGATAAAAGATTTGATTCCTTTTGGAAAAAAGTATTAAATCAGTATAATATAATTGGGGAACGAACTTCAAATTTTTTAAACTGGAGATATATAAAGTCACCTTCACAAAATTATAAAATATTCTGTATTTCAAACAAGAAAAAAGAAATATCTGGTTATATTGTCTATTATTTCAATGATAATATATGCCATATTGTAGATATCTTATATGAGAAATCTGAGGATATATTAAAAACCCTTTTAGCAGAATTTATAATTAATGTGAAAACAAAAAATATTGGATCTATAGTAGTTCGTTATCTTGGAGATAGTTTTCTTGAGGATAAACTTAAGAAATTCAATTTCTTTGAAAATAAAAAAGAAGATGCAAATGTGATGATATATGGGGATTTTTTATCTTCTAAATCTGATTTATTAAATGGAAATAACTGGCATTTTTTAACAGGGGATAGTGATGTTTAATTTTTATGGAAAAATTGAAAAAAAATTTAATATTTATTTTAGGTGGTACATTGGAAATTGGTATTGATTGTGTTGATATTTCAAGATTTGATAAAAATATTATTTCAAAAAAAAATCTTTTAAGGAAAATATTTACTGAGAAGGAAATACAATATTGTGAAAAAAAGAATAGAAAATCTCAGCATTATGCAGTTAGATTTGCAGGAAAAGAAGCAGTAGTAAAAGCTTTTTCTAACTATAAAATAAAAATTTCTTTAAATAAAATTGAAATATTAAATAAAAAAAATAGAGCGCCTTATGTAAAAATTTTGGATGATAAGATTTCGAATTTTATAATAAAAATAAGTTTATCTCATTCGGATAATACTGCTTTTGCAGTTGTAATTATCTACAAGAAAGATTAATGATATATTATATAAAATCTGTTTTTATATGATGATTATTTCTATTAAATATACCTAAAATTATTTTTTATATAATACATGTAATTATATTTTTCTCATCTATTAATATTAATTTATTTTTTTCTTTTATTATTAATATAACTCGAAATAAGTGGGTATAAAAGTATATTTGATCTAAACATTTCACATTGTTTTATAATGTTTTTAGAACCTGATAAATCAAATCTACCAAGACGCATTAAGTCAGATTCAGTTCGGTTTATTGGTAAATAATTTTTTCTATAATCAACTGTCAACCCAATTTTTATTCCGACTTGTTTTGATATTTTAATTATTTCATCTGAGTAATTTCCATTAGGATAAGAAATTGATTTTGGAGTTATTCCAGTCAATTCGAATAATGATTTTTGAGCTTCAAGTATTTGTGATTTAATCTCATTAGAAGAATAATTTGTTAATATGGCATGATTATTTGTATGGTTTCCAATAAATACATATTTTTCCTTACAAAAATCTTTTAATTCTGAAATATTAAATGGTCTATCAATGTCACTTTTAGGTTGGAATATTTTTTTTCCAAATTTTTTTATTAAATATTTTTCAATTTCATAATTTTTCATGTTTTTTAATTGATTTTGCTTTTGTAAGATTTTATCGTCTGATAATTGAATTTTTTTACTTTCTCTATACAACACATCCCACCAAAAGGATTTGTTTTCTTTAATATTATTTGTTGAAATAAAAAAAACACAGGGCACATTATATTTTTTTAAAATTTTTAATACATGTTTATTATTATAATAACCATCGTCAAAAGTTATTAATATATATTTTTTCTCTTTATCTAACCCATTTAAAATTCCATCTGGTGTAATAAATTTATAATCGAGTTTTTTATAGTATTTTATAAAATCTTCAAATTCTTTTATAGTTATCCAAGTTTGCGGATCAACGTAATTTAATAATTTTTCTTTTTCGTTTAAAAAAATACCATGAAAAACAAATGTCATTAATGAGTTTTTTTCACTAAACATTTTTAAATATAGATTTGAAATAATCGAATCTGGTAATTTAGCTAAAGTTATTAAGTTTTTTTTCATTTTCAATATAAAATTTATAATTTTTTTATGTTTGTTTTCTTCTGTTTCCTCTTATTACTCATTTAAGTTGTATCTTATTTTATCTGATACTTCTTTTATTTCTATTAGATATCCTTCTTTAGATATTTTTACTATTGCAACCATTTAAATTGTACCCTTATTATAATATTTGTTTTTTTATTTAAATTTTTCTTAAAAATATTTTTTTCATTTTTTTCTTCTTTTTCTAAACTCTTTAACAATATCATCCCATTGAATATTTTTGTTTACTAGGATTAAAAATGTGTGAAATATTAAATCTGAACCTTCCCAGACCAAGTTTTCATTTTTTTCAAAAGCTTCGATTAATTCTTGGCTTTCTTCTCTTATTTTACTGACTAAACGTTTGTTATCTTCAATTATACTGTTTACATAACTTTTAGTTGGTTTGTTTTTTTTTCTTTCTTGTATCACTTCGTATACTTCTTCTAATATTGGTTTTGTTTTTTTTCCATATATTTTTTTTGTAAAACAGGTATAGGTTCCTTTGTGACATGCAAAATTTTTTTGATTTACGATATATAATATTGTATCTTTGTCACAGTCGGTATATATTCCTATGATTTCTTGTATATTTCCTGATTTTTCTCCTTTCATCCATAATTTTTTTCTTTTTCTAGAATAGTACCAGGCTTTTTTCGTTTTAATTGTTTTTTTTATCGCTTCTTTTGTTGCGTAAGCAAGCATTAATACTCTTCCTTCAGTATCTTGTGTTATTACTGGTATTAAATTTTTTTCGAATCTTAATTCTTCTATTTTCATCTAATTTTAACTCCTTTTTTGTTTAAATATTCTTTTACTTCAGGGATCGTGTAAGTTTTAAAATGAAATAAGCTTGCAATTAATGCTGCATCTGCTTTTCCTATAGTTAATACATCGTAAACATCTTTAAGGCATCCTGCCCCGCCTGATGCAATTACAGGAATATTTACATTTTCAACAATTTTTCTTGTTAGTTTGATGTCATATCCTTTTTGTGTTCCATCTGCATCCCAACTTGTTAATACAATTTCACCTGCTCCAAGTTTTTCGATTTTTTTTGCCCATTCTATAGCATTTATATTTGTTTTCTTTTTACCTCCATTAATTAAAACAAACCAATTATCTTTATTTTTTTGAGCGTCTATTGAGCAGACAATGCATTGTGATCCAAAACGTTTAGAAGCATCTTTTATTAATTTGGGGTTTAGTACTGCTGCAGTATTAATAGAGACTTTATCTGCACCATTGTTTAATGCTTCTTGAATGTCATCGGTTGTTTTAATCCCACCTCCAACTGTTAATGGAATGAATAGTTTTTTTGATATCTTTTTTATAACTTTAAATAAAGTTTTTCTGTTTTTTCTTGTTGCACCGATATCTAAGAATACAATTTCATCAGCATTTTGATCATTATATATTTGAGCAAGTTTTTCTGGATTACCTACAGTTTTAATTTTTTGAAATTTAGTCCCTTTTTTTACTAAATCATTATCAACATCTAAACAAGGTATTATTCTTTTTGTTAGCATTATTTTACCACAGCTCCTCAAAAATAAGTTTTTTTTTGTATAATGCTCTACCTATAATGACGCCAGAAAATCCTAGTTTTTCTGCATATTTTATATCATTTAATTTTGTAAAACCACCAGATACGTATGTTGGGATTGTTTTAGGTATGATATTTTTTAGTGATTTTTTATCTGGTCCTTTTAATAAGCCTTCACAATTGATATCTGTTGATAATATCGAACCAATATTTTGGGTGTATTGTTTTTCTATATCTTCAAATTTTTTATCTGTAACAGTTTTCCATCCATTGGTAACAAAAAACCCGTTTTTTAAGTCTATCGCTAGCATTATCTGTTCTTTTGAAAGTTTTTTGTTCAATTTTTTAATAAATTTTTGATCTATAGCTTTACTACCAATTATGATTCTTTCTGCTCCTGCTTCTATTAATTCAACAGCTTGATCTATTTTTTTTATACCTCCGCCTACTTGAAATTTAATTTTATTGTTTTTTATAATCTCTATTATTTTATTTTTATTTGATCCTATACCAAGTGCAGCATTTAAATCAATGATGTGGATTATTTCTGCACCGATTTTTTGCCATTTATTTATCCATTTTTGTGGTGAACCATAAATTTCAGCTGTTTCAGCTTTACCATTAATTAATTGTACGCATTTTCCGTTGAGAATATCAATACTTGGTATTACAAACATTTTTTAGTCACCTTAATAAAATTTTTTAGAATTTTTAATCCAACTTCTCCACTTTTTTCAGGGTGAAATTGTGTAGCAAAAACATTGTTTTTTTCAACTACAGCAGCAAATTTTTTTCCATAATTACTTGTTGCTGAAGCATATTTAGTATCAGCTCCGTAAGAATTGATGTAATACACATAACTTTTATTTGGAATATCTTCTAATAATGGTGAATTTTTTTTAATATCAATAGTGTTCCATCCTATTTGAGGTAGTTTTTCCGCTGATAATTTTTTTATTGAACCTTTGAAAAAACCTAGGCCATTATAAGATTTATTTTCATTGCTTTTTTCATAAAGGTATTGCAAGCCTATACAAATTCCAAGAAATGGTTTTTCACTGCTTAAAAAACTAGATATTTTTTTTTCATAGGGTTTTAGTAAATTTATTGTATCCTTGTATGCTCCGACTCCAGGTAAAACTAAAGAATCTACTTTTTCTAACTCATTTGGCTTTATTAATATAACATTAGAGTTTAGAAATTTCAACGCATTATATACACTTAAAATGTTCCCCATTCCATAATTTAGAATGCCTATCATGATATCACCTTTAGAAAAGTGTTTAGAAATTTTATATCTTTTAAAGGTATACGGAAAAAATTTTTGGAAAGCCCATATTTTTGGCAATTATCCATGTTTAGTGATTCTAATTTGTATCTTATTTTATTGTCTAATGTTTTGATTAATAAAAAATTTGTTTTTGAAGGGTATATCTTAATATTTTTTGATTCTCTTAGTTTTTTAATAAACCATTTTTTTCTTTTCTCTGTTTCATATTTGTTTTTATCTGGGTATTTTTTTTGTTTTAAAGCTTTTATTGCAATATCTTCAGATAGTGTGGGTATTATAAATGGTTGAATATTTTTCCTGGTTTTTTCGATTTTAGATATTATTTTCTCGTTAGCAAATGCAAACCCAACTCTTATTCCTGCAAGTGAAAAACTCTTTGATAGAGATCTAAAAATAATCAGATTATCATATTTTTTTATTAGATCTAAATTACTTATACCTGCTATTTCGGCATAAGCTTCGTCTATTACTAAATTAGAGGATGTTGAACTTAGAATTTTTTTTATTTCTTTTCTATTTACAATATTTCCTGTTGGATTGTTTGGACTTGCTAGAATGATTAATTTTGTATCTCTATACATTTTTTTAATAATTTTTTCTGAGCTAATATTGTAATATGGTCCAAAATTAATTTTTTGGTATTTTTTTTCTAATGATTTTAAGCATTTTTCGTATACTTCAAATAAGGGACAGCATAAAAGTATGTTATCTCCAAGTGTTATAGTTGATAGCAATATTATTGAGTCTACACCTGAACCTACTGCGATTTTGTTTTTATCTAGTTTGTAGTATTTTGAAGCAGCTTTTTTAAGATTTATGTAATCTTTATCTGGATATCTCTGTAAATTTATATTATTGTTAATTTTCAATTTTGGAGGTGGTATTATGCTTTCTACTAGTTTATTGGTCATTTTTTTTCACCTTTTAATCAATAGTCCCTTTTATTGCAGGGATTGAGTTTTTTCTCCAACTGTTTGTTTGTAAAGTTTTTCTTATTGAAATTCCTAAAGCTCTGAATACTGCTTCCCAGCTGTGATGTGGATCTTCTCCTGAGTAATCAACTCTTAGAGTGCATTTGCATCCTTGGCAGAATCCTTCTAAAAATGCTTTTAGGTCATATCCCGAGGTATCTTCTACTATTGCAAAATCTGGTCCTTTAATAAAACAATTAGATCTGCCTTCTATACTGAGTATTAAATCTGAATATGCTTCGTCTATTATACCTCTGGAATATCCATATCCTTCGGCGCCTAGATTTATTTTTGATTTATATAATTCAAGAATAGCTCTACCTAATGTAATGCCTGAGTCTTCTGAAATTGTGTGAGTTAATTTATTTTTCGATTCGATTTTTATTCCTATGTTTAGATTTGCCCTTTGAGATATTGTTTCTATCATGTGATCTAGGAATTGGATTGTTGTTTGGATGCTTTGCTTATTTTCTTTTACTTGATTTATTATGATTTTGGTTGTTGTTTCCTTTGTTGTCCTTTGAATAAAGATTTCATCCTTTTTTTTATTGATTTTATATCCTAATTTCATTTATTTCAACCTCACTTTAAAAGAGTTGTAGTGGCCATCTAATCCCTCTACTTTTGAAAGTTCTTTGACTATTGGATATAGTTTTTTTAGACCATTTTTTGTTATGTATTGGAATTCCGATTTTTTAACAAAAGTTTCAACACCTACTGATGAAAACATTTTAGCTAATTGACCTGTTGGTAGAACGTGGTTGGTACCTGATGCATAATCTCCAGCAGCTACTGGAGAATAATCTCCTAAAAATATGGATCCAGCGTTTTTAATTTTTGATAAAATATTCCAAGGTTTTCTAACAATTATTTCAAGGTGTTCAGCAGCGTAGTCATTTGAAAAATCGATGATTTTTTTCCAGTTATTTATTACAATTATTGCTGAATATTTTTTTAATGATTTTTTGATTATATTTTGTCTTTTTAGATTAATTATTTGTTTTTCAATTTCTTTTTTTACCTTTTTTGCAATTATTTCTGAATCTGTCAATAAAACTGCTGATGCATCAGGATCATGTTCGCATCTAGCTAGTATATCTGCTGCGATAAATGAGGGTTTTGCATATGAATCTGCAATTATCAATACTTCACTTGGACCTGCTAACATGTCAATGTTAATTTTTCCAAAAAGAAGCATTTTTGCGCAGCTAACATAAATATTACCAGGCCCTACAACCTTTTTAACAGGTTTAATTGATTTTGTACCATAAGCAAGTGCAGATATTGCTTGTGCTCCGCCTATTTTATATATCTCTGATATACCTAATATATCAGCGCATACTAATACGCTTTCTGCGATTCCTCCTTCTTTGTTTGGCGGTGAGCAAACTACTATTCTCGGAACTTTTGCAATTAATGCTGGTACTGCTAATATTTGTAAAACTGTTGGATATGCTGCTCGACCACCTGGAACATATAAGCCCACTGATTCAATTGGCGTATATTTTTCACCTAGAATTATTCCTTTTTCTAATTCAAATTTTTTATTTTTTTGAATTTGTTTTTTGTGAAATTTCTTTGAATATTTGATTTGTTTTTTTATTTGTTTAACTGTTTCTGGATCGATTTTTTGCCAAGCTTTTTGTATTTCACTTTTAGTTACCCTAAAAGATTTTAATTTTACGTTATCAAAAACTTCTGTGTATCTCTGTAATGCTTCATCTCCATAGTTTTTAACATATTTTATTATCCTGTCTACTTTTTCTTTTACTTCTTCAATGTCCTGTCCAGATCTTTTTTTTATATAACTCAGTTTTTCCTTAGATATTTTATTATAATCATATATTTCAATCATTTTATAACCTCTTATACAACAACCCTGTTAATATCAAGAACGAGAATGTCAGTTGTTCCAAATTTTTTTAATTTAGAAATAATATTAGAAACATCAACATTAGGTACGACTGTTTGAACTGATACTATGTTTTTATCTCCAGTATTTACAATTGTTGGAGCTCTCATACATGGTATTTGATCAATTATTTTAGTTAAAACTTCTTTAGGTATGTTAAAAATTAGATAGTTTTTGTTTTCTGCTAAAATAACGCTTTTAAGCGCTATTATAAATTCTTCTATTTCTTTGTAGTTTTTTTTGTAACATTCTTTGTTTGCAATTAATACTGCACTCGAGCTTAATATAACATCATATATTACTAAATCATTATTTTTAAGAGTTGAACCTGTTGATGTAATATCGATAATTGAATCTGCGATACCAAGTTGGGGTTTTATCTCAGTTGCACCTGGTGAACTTATTATTTTTGCATTAATTTTTTTATTTTTTAGATATTTTTTTGAAATATTTTTATATTTAGTTGCTACTTTAGTTATCTCTTCAATTTTTTTGTTTTTTGGACCTGCAAAAACAAGACTACAGTTTCCAAAATTTAAATCTAGAATTTTTTGTACATCATATTTATTTTCTATTACTAAATCATAACCTGTAATACCTAGATCAACTATTTTAGACTCAACATATGACCCTATTTCATCTGTTCTTATAAAAAAAATTTTAATTTTTCCACAATTTGTTTCCAGACATAGTTTTCTTTTGTTGAATTCTTTTTGTTCAAATCCTGCTTTTTTAAACAATTTTATTGTTGGTTCTAATAGTCTTCCTTTGTTAGGTATAGCTATTTTTATCATAGAAAATCACCTTTTATAAAAATTTTTTTAAGAAAAAAACGCTCTTTTTTAGTGATGAAGGCAATCACAAGATATCTTATTGATACTTGCTTCCTCTACAAAATTAAAGTTTCTAATTTTTGTTTTAATTTTTGAAATTGTTATATTTGCTTTTGAAATATCTGCAACAATATCCCATCTGGCTTTTGTCCCTCTTTGATAACTTTTTGACTCTGTCATTATTAAGTCTATTTTTAGTTCTGATAGTAATGTTGCAATCTTTGCAAGGCTTCCAGGTATATCTCCAAATGTGATCTGTATTTTAATTAGATCTGTTTGTTTTCCATATATTGGGCTGATTATTATTGTATTTGTTTTAGAGTCTAGACTAAGTAAAACATTATCTCCTTGTTTTAAATCTAATGTTTCTCTGAATTCGTTTGGTATTACCAAACGTCCTCTTGTGTCTAATCTGATTATTGAATTCATTATCATCCTCTGTGGGAATTTTGTGGGTATTAGTTATTAAAGATGTATTATATAAATGTTACGATGGTTATAAATTAAAAAAAATTTAAGCATTATACTATATGAATATTCCATATTCAGGAATAAAAAAATCCATTATTAAATGAACAAAAATACAAATCATTGCCATATTAATTAATGGTTTAATTTTCAAATTAAAGATTGTATTATTTATTACAAAAAATAAGATTCCAAATAATAGAAAAATTATGTGCACCAAGTAATGAATTGGCCACATCGTATCAAAAGGTAATATTTTTGTTAAATAATAAATTATCAGAACAAAATCTATAATAGTACTAAAAAACAAACATGTTAAAAATAATGTTATATTTCTAGCAATTTCATTTTTTTCACTTAAATAGTCATTATAGTAAAATTTACCAACTATAAATAGAGTAAATCCAGCTATTATATGAGGTATGGCTCCTGGCATCAATATCCCAAATCTATATTATATTTATCCACAAATATACTTCTTGATAAGAATTTTTTAAAATTTCTTCAAATTCCTGTATATAGTTATCACCTATGTTATATTCATCTGTATCTTCTTTATATAGTAAAAAAATTAATTTATATTTGCCCTCATTTTTTGAAATATTAAAATTATATTTATACTCCCATTGTGGTTTCCATTTTTTATCTGTGTTTATATCTACGTGATCAAGTTTGATTTTTATTTTATCTTTAAACCATGCATTATCAATAATTGTATTATTATCATTTATTGATTGATTAACCAACCATATATCAATTGTGTATTCAATTGTTTTTTGTTCATGATTTGAAACTCCGATAAATATATTTGTATCGTCTCCAGGGCTGAGATCCATTGGATAATCATTTGCTTTTCCATATTCTCCAAGGATATAAAATTCTGTAAATTTTTCTTTTTCTACAGGGTTTGAAATAAAATAAATAACAGATATGAAAAATATTGTTATGAGAGACAATAATATGATGCTCAGCAATGTATTTATTTTTTGTTTTTTTGTTTTTCTCATTCTAAACCCTTTAAAGATTAAAAAAATTTATAACTTTTGTTGCAGCTAATAATAAAAAAGCGATAAAAAAAATCACAATTAATATGTTTATTCTTAGTTTAAATTTTTTAAAGCTGTAAAGATCTGTAAAAAATTTGATCCCAAGTAAACCTATAAAAATTAAAATAAAAAATATTTCAAATTTTAAGTTTATTGTAACAATAAATATTAAAACCATCCACATTGCCATAAACAATGTTATTTTTTCACACATTAACATATTTTTTTATTTTTCTCCTAATCTCCTTTTCTTTTTACAAAATTTAAATGAAAAGTTATTATGTTTTCTTGTTTTATTGCATTATATATTCTCACTTTTCTATTGAGAACTCTTGTAATCATTGTTAATATTGCGCTACAAGTAGGATCTGGGTATTGATTTTCGTATCTAAAATTGTTATTTTTTTCATTTTTTTCTATTTTTAATTTCCATCCAAAGTTTTGTTTTCTAAAAGTTATAGATTTAACTAAATTCGCTCCAACAAATATTTGTAGTTTTTCTTCTAAATTTTCAAGTCTTACATTATGTAATGATTTATCATTTTCTAATTCTTGTAATAAAACTAGGCCTGATGGTGGAACAGATATTCCAATTTTTTTTCCTTTTTTATCTTCAATTATTATTTTTTCATTTGTGATTTCTGGTATTTTAATAGTACCTGTTTTATTTGGTGGGATAAATACTCTTTCTTCAGATAAATCTTTAGATTTTGGGATAAATACTGCGTTTCCAGTTAATTTCATATCGCTGATTAATCTTGTAATAGTATTCATGTTTCCGTTTATTTGGGCGTCACTAATTTTTTTAGGTACGCTTCTTTCTGTAATCATTATAATTGTGAATATTCCAAGTAATATCAATAGGAAACTAATTTTTAGGTTAATGATTGTAGGTTCTATTAAAAAAAGAGTTCCAATTATAATTAATATGAGACCAATGATTTTTGCTTTTATGAGAGAATCTTTTAATTGTATTTTTTTAATCAATAGAGTAATCCTCCATTTTGTTATAATAGATATATTTAATAGAATTTAAATTTTTTGTTTAATATTTAATTATATTTATTTAAATGTTTTTTGGCTTTTCACAACCAAAAAATATTTATAGAAGTGATAATATTCTTTTTTTAAAAAATAAGATATAAAGGAGGTAAAAAATCTATGGCTTTTAGAAAAGAAAAGAAAGAAAAAACAGATATACAACCATATAATAAAAAAGGAGATATTACAATATCAAGGCCTTATGATCTTTGGGAAGAAATGGATAGAATGTTTGATCAATTCAGGTCTGGTTTCGATGATCTTTTTTGGCCAATAAGTTCAAGAGATAATACATCTCTTCAAACAAGAAATAGAACACCTTTAACAGATATTGCAGATCTAGGTGATAAATACGAAATGAGACTTGAAATGCCGGGTATACCAAAAGATAAGATAAATATCGAGGTAACACAAAACTCCGTTGAAATATCAGCTGACTATAATGAAGAAAAAGAAGAAAAAGGAAAGAACTGGTTAAGACAAGAAAGAAGCTCTGGAACATTTTATAGATCAATGGAACTTCCTGAAGAATTAAAAACAGGTGAAGTAGAAGCAGAATTCAAAAACGGAGTATTAACTGTAATGCTTCCAAAAGTAAAACCAAAACCAAAACAAAAAACCAAAAAAATTAAGGTAAAATAATTTTTTTTTATTTTTTATTATCTTTTTTTTTCTAAATTTTTAATAAGTATTTTTACGAACGGTATCTAAACTGCAACAATGTAATCCACCCATAAAATATGAATATCTAAGTTGTGTGGGTATACAATTTAATCCTCTTTTTTCTAATTTTTTTATTAAATATTTTTGATTTTTTTCAACAATAACTGTCTCAGGGTCTATAGATAATATGTTAATACCTACCCACTCTGAATGGATGTTATTCAAGTTAGAGTTAATTCCAAGTTTTTGTAATTTATTATAAGTTTTTAAACGAATTTTTTTATGAAAATCAATTATTTCTTTAGGATATGGTGAAATTTTATTTAGCCAAATTTTATCCCATTTATTGAAAATTATTGGACAATTATTTTTATTAACTCTTTGTGCATTTAAAAGTACTTGTTTTTTATTTAAGCAAATAACTGTAGAATCTATATGTTTACCATTATATATTTTATCAGTTATATGTATTTTATATTTTTTTCCCAATATACTTTGCAACCATTTGGCTCCAAGCATATTTCCAGATGGAGATAGTAGATATAGCAAACTTTTTCCCATCCTTACAACTGTTGCTGCTTCAAACATAATTTCTTTTTCTTTTAAACACTCTTTTTTATTTTTTTTAGTTACCTTTTCACCATCTCTTAACATTGGTTTAGGTGCAGAAATCCATTTGCACCCCTGTGAAAAATATTTGTATAAAATATTGTAATATGCCTGAGCTTCAAAATAACGGTGTTTTTCATAAGATGGAGTTTCTATAATAGTATTTCCAATTATTAGAAAGATATCTCGAGGATTAAATACATGTTCTGTGGAAGCATTAAAGTATGGTGTTGAAAAAAAATTATGCACATCTTTTATTTTTGGTCGATATATTTTTACTCCATAGTCTTTTAATATGTCACATAATCCATTTATATCTTCAGTTAGATCATTTATCATATATTTTGGGTATGCTTCATGTGCTAGTTTTTTTGCTTGTTCAATAACCTTTTTTGGTAATTGTTTTTTAAATATTAAATTTGCACGAGCGTTTGGCATTCCTATTATTACTTCTTTTAGTGTATCCCATTCATTATGACTATTCAGTTTCATAGTTATTTATATTTATAATCTTCTATCAAATTATTATGATGGCATTATTTGTATCAAAAAAATAAAAAAAAGGTTCAATATTTTTCATTATGTTTTTTTTTAATAATAATTTTTTGTTTTCTTTATATATTAATCTATCAAAATATTTATATATTAATAGTATTATACAATTTTAAAAATAAAAATTAAAATATGGGTATGTGATGTATAAAATGAATAAAAAAATAATATCAGCTATTTTATTGTTAATGCTATTGATAACATCGATATCAGTAATGAGTGTAAGCTCAACTCAATGTGATGAACAAGAAGAGTTTGTTGATTTAGAATTGACAAAAGAAGTATTCACATGTGATCTAGAATGTTACAATAATCTTTGGTGTAACCCTTGTAATCCAGATGAATATGATTTTGAAAATTCAAGTTTGTTAAAATTTGAATTAACATTAGAAAATAACGGTCCTGATAATGCTTCATGGATAATAGTAAAAGATTTCATGCCAGATAATTTCACCATCGTTGATTATAGTGATAATAAAGGAATTTTTAATATTTTTACAAACACATGGACAATATTTGAATTAAAAAACGGTGAAACAGCAAAATTAAAATTATTTGTGATAACAGAAAAATTTGGAACATTTACAAATATTGCAGAAGTTATAGAAGCAGAACAAGAAGATACGGATTCAACACCAGGTAACAATGACCCCTCAGAAGATGATTATGATTCTGTAACTTTTACAATAGAAAAGGATTCAAATTCTGATGATGATAACTCAGATGATGATAATCAAAATAATAATAAACACTCAAAATCAAATAACAACCAAAAAAAGTCAGAACCTAAAGAAGAACCAAATCAGAAACCCACGGCTGATGTCTCAAATGGAGAAAATATCGATGCATTTGTAGGAGAAAACATCTTATTTGATGGAAGTCCAAGTTATGATATAGATGGTCAGATAGTTGAGTGGTTTTGGGATTTCGATGATAAAACATCTGGAGAAGGAGAACTAATAGATCATAATTTTACGAAACCAGGTATGTATCTTGTTAAACTAAAAGTAACAGACGATGACGATGCAACTGATTTCTACAATCTAACAGTGGATATTACATGGCCAAATAGAGCTCCATTTAAACCAGAGATCATTACAGATAAAACAAACGGAGAAATTGATATTGAATATATTTTTTCATTTATATCAACAGACCCTGATGGCGATATGATAAAATATCTAATAGAATGGGGCGATGGAACACAGTCAATATCTGATTTTATTAAAAGCGGAGAAAAACTTAATTTAACTCACATATGGAAAAACTCTGGAGAATATAACATAACTGTAAAAGCATTTGATAATGAATTATACTCAGAAAACGAAACAATATCATTTAAAATAAATGAAAAATCTGAATTAAAAACCGATATTCTACCATTTGGAGTATTAGCCCTAATAGTAGTGGCAATAACAGCTTTTTTAGTAGCCATAATCGAGTTTAAAAGAAGAAAATTTATGAAAAAATAAAAAAAAATTATTTTTTCTTTTTTTTTTGAAAAAAATATATATACTTTACAATTAGTTTTACTATTAGGTATGATATATATGAGTTGGTTTAAGGATTGGAAAGAAAAACGTAAATTAAAGAAATATATGAAAAAAACACCTGAACAAGAATATGCAATTTACAAAAAAAGACTACTTAGAGGTGAATCTGAGGAATCAGCTCGAGCGGGATTAAAACACTTAAAAAAGAATAAGTAATAATTTTTTTAACCTTTTTCTACTTCAAATCCGGCTTCAATCCAAGCATTATACCCGCCATCTAAATTATATACATCAACAGTTACATTATAAAGTAAATTAGTTATACAATATTCAGCACCAGCTTTTCCATCAATGCTATAGACGAGTATATCTCTTTTTAACTCCTTAAAAAAACTACTATTAAAATTAGATGATAATTCTGCATTTGGTAAATGACCGCTACTAAATTGACATGTGCACCATATTTCATTATCTCTAGCGTCTATTACTAAAATATCCTCATTTTGATTAATTAAATCATTTGCCTCAGAAGCAGATATATTGCTAAAATTTTTTGTATAGCCATTACTTGATGGTTTGTCATCAGATAAACCTACTAAAGGAGAAAACATAAAAACTGCAAGTATACATATAATTAGTATAACAATTATTAAAATTATTTCGAATATTGGAATTTTTTTTCCTTTTTTAGTTTTAGACATTTTATTATGACCTGTATATTATCTCAAATAAATATTGTATTATTAAAAATTTTTTTATTTACTCTTGTCTATTATTTAACATGTATTCTATGAATTTTTCTTTATCTATCACATCATGTTTATAATATATTGAATTGTCTAGTATGTAATAAGTAAATGTTCCTTCATTTAGGTTTTCATAATAAATTATTGGTTTGCCTAGTTCTTCACTTATTTTTATAAGGTCATCTAGAGTTTTCATTAAAACAATTTCTGTACCTATTGGTCTTTTTGGTGGTTTATCAACTTCTACTATCCATTCTTTGTATTTTTTATTAATTTTTTTGACTTGTTTTTCAATTTCACTTAATTTTTTAGTATCATTTCTTGTAAAAGTGGTAAAAATAATTATTATTATGATAAAAAAATATGTGTTTGATGTCCAGAGTTGTTTTTGTTGATTTTCATTTTTTATTATATTTCTTTTATTTTCAGTTTCGGATCCTGTTATTTTATTTTTTAAGCTATCTGAAAACTCTATTATATTGTTGTTTAATGGGATGCTAATTGAAGGCGAGAAACTTTGTGTTTTTATTGTGTAATCATCTGTTTTTATTTCTATGTTGTATATCTCAAATGTAAAAACTAATTGAGGATTTGGTGTTGATACCCCTGTTTCCTGGTTTATTATCTCTGTTACGTTTTCATAGTAGAGATAATCTATTTTGAAATTTTCAATAAACTCATTTTCAAAATCACCGGTTTTAAGTATGAATCTCTTATTCCATTGTTCTGTTAATATTTCTGCTTTTAACCTGTATTGTCCTTTTATATTTGATTGAGTATTTGAATAATAACTATATTTAAATGATGCTTCTATATGGTCTATTATATTTCTAAAGGCAAATAGATTATCTTCGGGTTTTATTGTTTTTTTGTTATCATATACTGTATTATTTTTTAGATATATTACATAATCAAAATCACCGTTTTGAGTGTATGAAAATAATGTAATTGTTTCAAATTTTATTTGTTTTTCTTCATCTGTTGCAGTTGCACTGTAGGTTGAAAAAATAAGTATTGCTAGAATTAAAGCGATAATTCCAATTCTAACATTAATTGGTAGTTTTATTCTTTTATCTAGAATTTTTTTTATTGGTTTTTCTTGTTTTTCTTTTTTTGCTTTGATTTTTATTTTCATGTAATTCTTTTTATCCTTTTTTTTATGATATTGTTTCTCTTATTATGTTTCTAATAGTTATTGGTATCCACCCTATTTTAGGTATGTTGAAAACTGCCTTCCCCATTATTTGTTCTTTGTAAACCGGGTTTGAGTCTGGTTCATCATTAGCATCTCCTTTTGTTATATATAATTTTACATTATCTTCTTCTTGGATTTCATATACTCTGTGAATTATTGGTATACTTGAGTTACTTGTTTTGAATTGAATTATGTCTCCTTCTTTTATTTGCTCTGTTGGGACCTCTGATATTATTACAATATCTCCAATATCAATATCTGGTTGCATGCTTCCACTGTATATTACTGTTGGTTGTACTCCAAAAAAACCTGTTGAAAAAAATACTATGAAAACACATATTACTGATACTGCTGTCCATGATAATGCCGGGTCTGTTTTTTTTCTTCTTATTCTTTTTGTTGATGGTTCTTGTGATAGTTGAATACTATTTTGTATTATGATAAATCCTACGGCAGGTGCTATAGTTCCTATTAATGCTGTTAGTGCCCAGTCAAGATCAGGTAACACTGGTGAAAACCATTCGAATGCTTCTAATAATCCCATGTAACCAATTGCGGGTAGGGCTCCCCCTAGATATGCTAAATATGATGCAAATAAACTCATTGCTAGAAGTGGTATTAAGGTTTCTCCTATGAATTTTACTACTGCAAGGTTGTCATTTAGATTTAGAGTTAGTATTTTATCAGGTGATATATGTATTAACATAAAAAGAATTGTTACGAGTGCTAATGCTAATGTTATATTTTTTCTACCTGATGTCCCTTTTTTTATTAAATATGCTCTGCTTATCTCAATTCCTAGTACCATTGAAGTTACAAAAAATATGTTGATTAGAATCGATGTTGTTGTAAAAGAATAAGGGCTTTTTCCAAAACCAATGAATAGTCCAAATATTATTAATAGTGATATTTGAAAACCTGCGATTAATAATGCTGCTTGAAGCGGGTTTTTACCTATGTCCCATCGTCTAATTTTTTTGAATTTTATTATATTTAATCCTTCATATTTTGCAATGATATAGGATGTTATTGCTAAAAAAATCCATAATAAAGGTCTGATAACATATGTTTCAAATAAACCAGAACTTGGTATTAAATAATTAAGATAAATGTATATAGCTGTTATTAATCCTAATATTATATACCACATATTTTTACCTTTAACTAATAATATTTTTTTATTTTAATAATTAGGTTTTATTTTACTCCCCAAAAAATATAATTATAAACACCTTTATTTAACTTACTGCTTTAATTTATAAATAATTTTTTTATTATGTATTCCCCTCTTTAGGGCATCCATATTCATAGAATTTTATATCATTAGCTGTTACCATATTTACATATGCTTTACTAATAAGTAGATATAGATCGTGATATGAGTCAATAGTAACATAATAATAAGTATTATAATGGGTCACATTTCCGTTGTTATCATTTTTAAAAACCAAACCATTATTTGTGAAATTTGAAATCTCATTTGATGTAAGATTATATGTAAAATTTACAGTTACATTCAAACCTTCAGATAGTACGTTTTTATAAGTTTTATTTTGACAATTAGCAATAAAATAAGATAAACAGTTTCCAAGTTTATTTGATGCATTAAATATATCAAGATATGTTTGATTTGTAAAATTTCTTTTTAAATTCCATTGATATCTAAGATTTGGACAAGCAATTTCAAGAACTGAATCATCACCATGAAATGCAACTGAGCAATCAAATTCCACTGGGTCGTATAATTCGTTTAAAATAATTTGAGTTTTTTCTGCGGTATATACGCCATAATTGAATAAGTCAACTTGTGGGCTAGCAGTTCCACCTTTCGAAGTTGTTATTGTATTTTTATATGTGCCATTAGAGTTAAATTTTATTTCTTGACCTTCTCCATTCCAGGAACCAATAAATCTAATATCTTCATATTCATCTTCTGGTTTGTCTGGAAAATTCCATTCAGCTAGATAATCTCCACTAGGCAAAGTAAGTTTTATATCTCCATAACAATGAGTAATAATATCGTTAACCTCAACATCACCTGATAAAGGTAAAACAGCTGTACCCTGACTTAAAGTGATCTCTTCCCAGTTATAACCAAAGTTTTTTGTTTTACTAACAGTAACAATATGTTTTTCAGGGTTTATTGTAAATTCTATTATGCTGTCATCTTTATCATCGGTTTGGATTTCAGCAGTATAAACATAATAACTATAACCAATAGTTGCAATAATAAAGCAGATCATTATAGATGTTATTATTTTTGTTATAATCCTCATTTTTTCATCTAACCCAATTTCATATTATGTATTTTAATTTTTCATCTGCAACATATATCTTATCTCATCTTTCTCCAAATAATGTTCTTTATGTATTAAATACCAGTAAAACGCCTCTTTATAAATTTTTTTTAGATAAAAGAGGTTGATCTCTCTATGGGTATTTAATAGATAATTTTTTGTTTTTATTCTATTTTTCATTCTATTCTACTTATTATTTATAGTATTAATTTGTATATAAAAGATGGGAAAACGTTTGGTAAAAACCAAATAAAAAAAATAAAAAAAATTAGAGAAATTTTTAACGGATTTGAATGTAACTTGTATCTGAGTTTATTACGTCCCATCCTTCTAAAACTTGATGTTTTAGTACTTTTTCTCCATGATGGATTTCTTCCCATCGATAAATAGGTTGGGCACTAATACCAAGTTTTCCTTTTATCTCTAGTTTTTCTTTTTCAAAAATTAATACTTCAACACGGTAACTACTATTTTCTAAAACAAGTGGGATTTCTATTTCAGCAGTTGAATTTGCTCCAATTACTCCTATTTCAACTGTGTTCTTATAAACAGCAAATTGATTATCTTTTTCAATAACATAAGCTATAACTTTTATTGAGCCAGATTCTTTCTCCCAGATATTTGTAAGATATAAATTTCCAGTAATTTTTACGCTTGTATTATTTTCACTTGTTTTTAATAGATAGGTTGAATCCACAAATAAATGCTCAGATGGAAATGTTGGTTCAACAGGGCCAGCTTTTGCATTTTTTACAGTTTTTGTGAATAATCCTGAGGCGAATAATGCTAACATTACGATTAATGTCACAGTCATTATTGCTCCTATTGCACTTGCTTTTTTTGCTTTTTTATTAAAGGTCATTTTTATATCACCAAAAAATATGTTTGTGTTTTATGGCTATATAAAGCCCTGTAAAATGTTTGGGAAATACCAAACAAGAAATTGTTTAATAATTTTTATATCAGGAGTATTGTTCCATAATCTTTTAATATCATTTTATTATTTTCGATATATAAATTAGGAGTGATATTTATGAGATTTAAAAAAATATTTTTATTGATTTGTATTATTAGTCTTTTAAATATATCAGCATATTCTGCAGTAGCAGGGAATGTTAAAGAAACAAAAAAAATTGATAATTTAAATAAATCTGACAGAAATGGGTTTTTTAAACAAAGTTTAACTGTTGTCGTTGTTGGAGGGCCTGCAGAAAGTTGTCATAAAAGAACAGCGAAAAGAGTAGTAGATATTTATGGAAATTTAGGTTACAATGTAAAATATTTAATTCGACCAAGTCTAGACGAAATGGAAAACACGATTACAAGCTGGATACCTAATAATATTGGAGGAGCAAAAAAATTAGCTTTATATTTCATTGATCATGGAAGTACGTTTGGTTTTAGTTTAGGTAGAGATCTTTTAACTCCTGATGATTTAGGATCTTGGATGAATGAAATATCAAGCTATTATAGTTCTTGTTTATTATTTGTTGAAGCCTGTTTTTCAGGTGTATTTATTACCGATGAACTAAGTGCAAATAATCGAATAATTATTACTTCAACAGGTCCGTACACATCGTCATTTAAGGATCCTTCTGATGAATCATTTTTTGCAAAAGTATTCTTAAATGGTTTAGAAGAAGGGGATTCATATGGTCAAGCATGGATGAGAGCTGATGAATATATTGATTCACCACCTTTTAGTTTATTGTTTTCACAGCAAAATCCTAAAATTGATGATAATGGAGATGGAGAGGGACATGGTACTAATTTTCCTAATTCACTGCCAATTGGTGGTGATGGGTCTTATGCTTTGGGTTTATCACCTAAATATAAAGCAAAAACAAATTCTAAACTAAGTTTAGATAAAAATCAATTTCCAATATTAAATCGATTAATTAAACACTCTTTTTTAAAGGATTTATTCAAAGAAATATTAAACTAAGATATTTTTTTAATATATTCCACAAATTTTTTTATATCTTCTTTTTTAGTATTAAAAGAGCACATCCATCTAACTTCACCTGTTTTATGATTTAAAACATGAAAATTGTATTTTTTTTGTAATTTATTTAAAATTTTATCAGATACTATCACAAAAACACCATTGCTTTGTACTTTTTGGGTAATTTTGATGCCTTTAATGTTTTTTACTTCTTTATATAAGTATTGTGCCATTTTGTTTGCATGTTCTGCATTTTTTAACCATAGATTATTAGATAAGAATTCTTCGAATTGTACAGACATAAATCGCATTTTTGATGCAAGTTGCATACCTTGTTTTCTGATATACTCAAAATTTTTTGAAAGTTTTTTATCAAAAAAAACTACTGCTTCGGTGAGCATCGTACCGTTTTTTGTTCCACCAAATGAGAGGATATCTACTCCTGCATCTGCTGTAATTTTTTTCATATCTGTTTTTAAGTATGCTGCTGCGTTTGATAATCTTGCACCGTCCATATGAAGAAGCATATTGTTTTTATGTGCTAAATCAGCTATTTTTTTTATTTCTTCTATTGTGTATACTGTTCCTAGTTCTGTAGGTTGAGTTATTGATATTATTTTTGGTTGTGCCATGTGTATATCTTTGAATCCTGTTAGGTATGGTTTTATTTGTTTTACTGTTATTTTTCCATTATTAGTTGGTATTGTTGTTAGTTTGCAACCTGTGAATTTTTCTGGTCCGCAACATTCATGGACATTTAGATGAGATGTTTCAGGACATATTATCGAATTGTAAGCATGTGTTACATTTTTTATTCCTAGTATATTTGCTGCTGTTCCATTGTAAACAAAATAAACATCTATGTTTTCTCCAAAATGTTCTTTGAATTTTTTTATTGCTTTTTTTGTGTATTTATCGTCTCCATATGCAATTGTGTATCCTTTGTTTGCATTTTTTATTGCATCTATTATTTTTGGGTGGATTCCTGAATGGTTATCACTACCAAATTCTTTGTTTATTTTCATTTTTTATCAAATCTTTAGAAAAAGATGTTTTTTTAGTTGATATATTTTTTTAGTCGATATATCCTTTTACTGTATTTATTAGATTTTTTGAGTCAAATGGTTTTTTAAGGTAGTCTTTAATGTATTTTTCATATTGGGGATTTTTTGTTGATTCTGGTTTTATTGTAAGCATTGATATTATATTTCCTTTATGATAACCTCTGTTTACTATTTCTCCAATAGTTTCCCATCCATTCATAACTGGCATCATTACATCCATTAATATTATTCCTTTGAATCCTCTTTCTAGTTCTTCTATGCAGTCCCATCCACTGTTACATGCGTATACTTCAAATCCTTCTGGTTCAAAAAGTTCTCTTATAGCAATTATTATATCTGGGTTATCATCGACTATCATTATCTTAGGCATAATATTATTTTGAATAAATTAACTGTATTTAATTATTTTTTATTTATAAGAAACAGTTGTAACGTATTCTGTGACTAACAATAGTTTTTAGCATTTTTTTTAATTATTTAAATTTAAACTTAATACTTTCAATAAACCCTTATTTATTTTTTTTAAACAACAAAACTATTCTAGCATTCCAAAAAAAATTTTTAGGGGGATAAAGTTAAGACATGAAAACTAGACTATCAAAAAATAAAGTCATCCATCAAATAGAAGCAGAGGCCCTGCTTAAACCAGATATAGTTGTCCTTTCTGGTATAAAAGAACTAGATGCTCTACTTGGTGGTTTTAAAGCAGGAGAAATCACATTCATAGATGGAGACAGCAGACATATATCAAATATATCAAACATGTTATGCGTAAACACTTACAGGACTTTTCATAGTAGCACCATCTATATCGATGGTGGAATGTGTACTAATCCATATAAAATCGCAGAATATGCAAGAAAAATGGAATTAGATCAAAAACACATCCTTAAAAATGTTCATCTAAGCCGCGCTTTTACAGTTCATCAACTTACAACACTTGTACAAAAAATGTTAGAACCTGCTATAAAAAGATATCAACCACAGACACTAATAATCGGGCGTTTACCGGTTTTGTTTCTTGATTCAGATATAAAATCAGATGAAGCACAAACACTTTTAAAAGAAAACCTAAGAGAAATAAAAGAAATCACCAAGAAACACAATATAATCACAGTATTTACAAACCATGATAAAGAAATGATATCCACACGTAGGAATACTCGTAAAATAATCCGGCAGAATGCCGATGAAATAGTTATTATGAAACAAAGAGAACAATCAACATTTGTTCAGCTAATAAAAAAACAAAAAAATACAATTATTCTGGATATTATGAATGGTCAGATGCGTCTTCAGGATTTTGGAATGGTGATAGAAAAACATGGGTAGAACCGTCCCAACATTTAGAAATATAATTGAATCCTTTGGATGGGAATGGAATGATTTCAAACATGCTCTTAGAAACATAGACCGAGAAGCTTTTGAGGAATTAATTAACCATGCAAGACGTCATGCTGCAGCAGGAACAAACATGAGTAACCCTAACCCTTTTGAACCAGTTGTTATGAGCATCTTGGTTGAACATGAAAAAACACTTAGGAAACTAAGAGAACATGTTGAACGGGACAATCCTTGATCTTTACCCTGATCCTCAGAAAAATGTGATGGTTACATGGCTCACCGATAAAGGAAGAGCAAAACGGGTCGAAGACTATTATGAACCATTTTTTTATGTTCACTCGTCACGTGAAAAGTTATGCCGACTAATAGGATATTTAAGACAACTTCCTGAGGTAAAATATCTAAGTTTTGAGGTCAAAAAAACAATAATAAATAAGAATACAAAAAAACTGGTTCTAAAAATTACACCAAAAAAAATAACCTCACTTTCAGACCTTGCAAAAATGATAAACTCATGGGGTAAATACCACGATTACGACCTGTACAATGTAGACATAAGAATGCCTAGCAGGTATTTACAAGAAAAAAAAGTTTTCTGCAACGGAAATGTATTATGGGATGGGAAAAAATTCCAATCAAGAGATAATCAATGGGCAATAGACTACAAGACACCAAATTACAAAAAAACAACAATAAAAATAAAAAGAAAATCAAAAAGCAGAATCCTATCTTTTAATGACCAGATACAAAAGATCATAATAGACAATACAACAATAGAGGAGGAAAACGAAGCAGATACAATATTATCTATGGTAAAACATGTACAAAAAAAAGACCCAGATATAATATTTATACATAAGGGAGACAGCATTGAACTACCATTTCTATATCATAGGGCAAAACAACATGATGTACAAAAACAAGTAAACCTAGGGCGAGATCCACAAAACCGTTTGCGTCCTATAAAAAAATCAAAATCATATTTCAGCTATGGTCAAATATTATACCGGCCAGCGTTCTACACTCTATATGGTAGAGCACATATAGACACATATAACTCTTTTCTATATGAGGAGAGCAGCATAAGAGGACTTATTGATATATCAAGATGCTCAAACATACCAATTCAGTATTTATCCAGAGTAGGGCCGGGTACTGCTATAAGTCAGATACAAGTAAATGATACTTTAGAAAAAAACTATATGATACCATGGAAGAAAAACACACCTGAAACATGGAAAACCGCAATGGATCTACTAATATCAGATAGAGGAGGGCTAATTCTTGAACCAAAAGTCGGCCTTTATGATAATGTAATAGAACTTGATTTCGCCTCACTGTATCCAAGTATAATGCTAAATTTCAATATAAGCCCAGAGACAATGCTATGCAGCTGCTGCAAAAACACAGGTATGATAGTGCCACAGCTGGGTTATCACATATGCATAAAAAACAAGGGATTCTTACCAGAAATCCTTAAAAAAATACTGGAGAGACGTTTCTGCTACAAAGCAAGATCAAAAAACAAAAAATATAATACACAAGCATACAAAGAACTGCAACAAGCATGGAAATGGATACTACTAGTATGCTTTGGATACACAGGCTACAGAAACGCAAGATACGGTAGAATAGAATGCTACGAAAGCATCACAGCATACAGCAGAGATATACTACTAAAAGCAGTACAAACCGCAGAAAAAGCAGGATATCAAGTCATTCATGGAATAATAGACTCACTATGGATAAAACCCATACAGGAAAACCCTGTAAAAACAGTAAAATTAGTACGCATGATAGGAAACCAAGTGGGAATAAGAATGGACATAGAAGGATACTACAAATGGATAGTATTCCTGCCTAGTAAACAAACAAAAACAGGCGCGTTAAACCGATACTATGGTCTTTTTAAAGATGGTAAACTTAAAACCCGTGGGATAGAGTTAAGACAAAGAAACTCACCTGTCTTTTTAAAAAACATGCAAAAAGACATTCTCTATGTTTTTTCAAAAGCAGAAAACAAAGAAGAATTCAAAAAATTGATACCAGAAACAGTTGAGGTAATTAAAAAACATGCAATAAAAATAATCAATAGTGAAGTAGAAAACAAAAAACTTGTTTTTAAAACACGGGTTTCAAGAGATATCACAGAATACAAAGTAAACACACTAGCTAAATCAGCGCTTTTCCAGCTGAGGGATTTAAATGTTGAAATAGAACCAGGGCAGTCAATAAAATACATAGTATGTGATGAAAACACACGTAATTACAAAAAAAGAGTATGCATCCTTGAAAACCTAGAAGAAAACACAGAATATGATATTGATTTTTATCTTAGACAAATAGCTCAATGCGCAGAAAGCATACTTGTACCTTTTGATTTTACTCTTGAAAAAATATATGAAATGCTTCAAAAAATAAAATATAGGGAGAAATATAATGTATCCATTTTACCTAGAATTAGAACTTGTCAAACCAGTATCTGATTATTTTAAAAAACAAGGCTACAGTGTAAAATACGAGGTAAGAATAGGTTTCTGCAGAGCAGATCTTGTTTGTTTTAAACAAGTTGATACTATTGCAGTGGAGCTTAAACTAAGTAATTGGAAAAAAGCAATAGTTCAAGCGAAAAACTATCAGCTTGGAGCTGACTATGTATATATTGTTTTTCCAATGATGAAATCTTATAATGTTATAAGAAAGGCAGAAAATATCCTGAAAAAAGAGGGAATCGGATTGCTTGTTGTAAATGAAAAAACAACAAAAGTATCTGAGATAATAAAACCATATAAATCAAAAAAGAAAATGGGGGATTTATCAAAAAATAATACGAAATATAAAAAGAGAAAACAAAAATATAATAAGAAAGGTTTTTTTTAATAATTATAGGATGTTGAATAATATATGTGTTATCGATATAGTGTCCCAGGGCCAGATATACTTGAAAAAAGATTTCAAGCAAAACTGAAATCCAAATTTGAAAGAAAATACCACGCTGGTGGATTTGATTTCCCAAAACTACCAGTGATTACAAACGAGGAACCAAAACAAATAAACTTGTTTTCCTGGGGTCTTATACCTTTCTGGGTAAAAGATGAAAAA